>Ga0116226_10000074_pt1 | contig 67955 bp, 57 predicted proteins | sample S1TSphfallax_FD_89692 | JGI IMG/M metagenome (GOLD analysis project Ga0116226, IMG submission 89692) | Host-associated microbial communities from peat moss isolated from Minnesota, USA - S1T2_Fa - Sphagnum fallax MG | ecosystem: Host-associated > Plants > Peat moss > Unclassified | place: USA... | reverse complement strand
TCGGAGGCTCGGATGCGCTCCACCACCTCATTGTAATATTCCAGTTTGCGCGACGCCTTGCCGGTTTGTGGGTCGCGCACGTGAATATGCACAATCGCCGCACCCGCCCGCGCGGCCGCCAGGCAACTCTCGGCAATCTGCGCCGGTGTTACCGGCACATGCTGGCTGCGCCGCGTGGAATCGCCCGCACCGGTCACGGCGCAAGTGATGATCACATCCTGGTTCATGTTTCGTGCTTAGCGTGGAAACTCCCAGCCATGAAGGCGGCGGGGCATCTTGTCCGACATCCGGTCACAGAACGGACGACTCTTCCTTTTTTGAAAAAAGGAGGCAAAACGCTTGCCTAGGCATCAGGCGCCCGGCTCAACGCGGAGGCGCGCGTGGCGCCGGAAATCAATAAGGGGTTTCTGGTTCGTTCCGCCGCATGACATCGAGCCCCAAAATCATTATTATAGGCGCCGGCATCGGCGGCCTTGCCGCCGCCCTCGCCTTGTTGCAGTCCGGATTTGACGTCTCGGTGCATGAGCAGGCCGCTTCACTGGGCGAAGTCGGCGCAGGTCTCACTCTCGGCAAGGGCGCGCTGCGATGTTGCGCGGCACTTGGCATCGACCGCGAAATCTGGCGGCACGCAGCCCCGGTGGGTGACTATGCCTTTCTGCATTACGGCACCGGGGAAGTTCTTGCGCGCGATACGCCGGGCCCAACCGGACAACAAAACGCCGTCATCTATCGCGCCGATTTTCACAATATACTCGCAAGTGCCGTTCGCACCTACGGCGCCGACCGCATTCGCCTCGGCCGCAGGCTCACCCGCCTCGAGCAGGACAGCTGCGGCGTCACCGCCCGTTTCGAGATCGGAAGTTCCGCACTTGGCGACATACTGATCGGCGCCGACGGCGTCCGCTCCTCGGTGCGACGGCTTGTCTTCGGCGACGGGGAATCTGAATTCACCCATCGTATTGCCTTCCGTTTCATGCTGCCAGCCGACGAAGCGAAGCCCTTTCTCGATCCGGGAGGTGCTGCCTGCCTGTTCGTCGGCCCTCGCCGCGTCTTCAACCGCTATCTCGTTTCGCAAGACCGCTTGCTGAACTGCGTCGCCCTGCAGCGCAGCGACGACTGGACACATGACGGGTGGAATCATCCAGCCACGCGCGACGAAATGCTGGCCGGATTCGCTGCCTTTCACCCGTCGGTGATATCGCTCATGCAACGCGCCCCGCCGCACCGGCTGATAAAATGGGGTATTTTCGCCCGCCCCCCGCGTGAGGACTGGGTGCGGGGACGGGTCGCCCTGCTCGGCGACGCAGCCCACCCCATGCAACCTTTCCTTGGGCTCGGGGCAGCCATGGCGGTGGAAGACGCAACGATCCTTGGCCGCGCCTGCGCCATGAAATCCACGCTGCCGGAGGCCCTGGCGGCGTACGAACAGGTTCGTATTCCGCGCGCGAACCAGATAATGCGTCTTTCGCAACAGCAGGGCGATTTGTTCGACGCCACGAATCCCGCCGACTACCCGCCACGCGGTGCGCCGGCGCACGATGTTTCCGTTGCGGCGTATGATCCCATGGAGGTGGTTCTTTGAGAAAATCAGGGAAGAACGTAGTTTTTTCAGAGGAGAAATACTTTCCTACTGCAGCTTGGGCGCCGACATATCCGTCCAATTCCGCCAATCCCTCGTCACAAACACCTCATCGATCAAGGTCCGCTGAAAGCATTTATCATTGCGGAACCACTGCCATGTGCGCGCCCGCAGCTTGCGGTCCGCTGAATTCTGAATCATTTCGTAGAGATAAATATCCGGCTCACCCTTCCGCGTCCAGTTCAAGCAAGTGGAACGATTGTAATCGTCCGGCTGCATCGCGGCCGCCCAGCCCTTGATCAGGTCGTTGTCCCACCAGATGCGGCCGTTTTCGTACCACGCGGGAAATTCGCGTGTTTCGGTGCGCCCGTCGGACCAGTAATAGTAGTTGGTCTGGTGGTAGTGGAATTTGGCGTCATCGCTCAGCCGGCAGATCAGCCGGGACAGATGCTCATCCACCAGTTTTCCGGTTGCAGCGTCGTAATAGCGATACACGCCTTCCCACACGCCTTCATTGTCCGCCAGCAGCGGCATCGCCGCCCGAATCGGTGCCGGTTCCACGTTATCGGCCATCGAGGCACTCCCATGATTTTCCCATCCAGCATAGCAAGAACGCGCTTCGCAGGCCGCCCGGTTTGGTGGTTCTGACTGCTATGCGGTCAAATGCCGCATCGGTGCTTGCGGTGGCGCCGCCGAACGCTTTCCCTCTTTTCTCCCTGAAGAGGCGCCCAGCATGGATGCCACCAGCCTTCATTCCTTGCGTCCCGGCGCGCACGAATTCCGCGATGGCTGGCCAATCGTCCTATCCTCCATGCTGGGCATCGGCCTCGGGCTTTCGCCACTTGCCTTTTACACCGTAGGCATCTTCGCACCAACGCTCGCGCACACATTCGGTTGGAGTTTCGGCCAGATCTTTGCCGGCATTACCGTGCAGACGATTGCCGTGGCAATCCTGGCGCCGGTGGCCGGCCTGCTCGCCACGCGCTACGGGGCCCGCCCAGTGGCGCTGACATCAGTGGTATTGTTCGCCATCTCCTTCATGGCTTTCGCATTCTCGAACGGATCGCTGGTGCTTTATTACGGCCTGTGGACAGCCCAGGCGGTGCTCGGCCTGGGCACCTTGCCGATCACCTGGACGCGCCTGATCAACCAGCGTTTCGACGTCCACAAGGGCCTCGCCCTCGGCCTGGCACTGATGGGCACTGGAATTTTCGGGGCGCTGTCCAAACCGCTGGTCGGCTGGTTCATTGCAAGTTGGGGATGGCGCAGTGCCTACGTGGCACTGGGCGCGCTGCCGCTGGTCGTTGCGTTCCCGGTGGCGTCCGTCTCGTTTCGCGAGGCACCCGAGGCAGCCGACCTTGGCCCCGCTATTCAAATCGACCAAACTGGCCTGACCGCGGCGCAGGCGCTGCGGGCCTGGCGCTTCTGGCTCATTGCCGTGGTGCTGGTGCCGATTTCCGTGGCCATCGCCGGACCCATTCCGAACATGGAGAACATTCTGCATGTGCACGGCTTTGCCCATGGGAACATCGTCGGCCTCACATCGCTCATCGGCCTGTCCGCCATCGTCGGCCGCGTGCTGGGTGGTTACCTGCTGGATCTGTTTTGGGCCCCCGCAGTGGCCGTGCTGATCCTGGCTTTGCCTTGCATTTCCTGTTCGCTCCTCGGCGCCGATACGCTTACCGCGCCACAGGCCGCCGCCTCGATTTGCCTCATCGGGTTTTCCGTAGGCGTGGAATATGATCTGCTCGCGTATCTTACCGCCCGCTATTTCGGCCTGCGCAGCTACGCCACGATTTACGGCATGCTCTACGTGTTTTTTGGCATTGGCGCGGGCGCGGGGCCGGCCTTGTTTGGTTGGGCATTTGGGTTCCAACATTCTTACGGCACGATCTTTCATGTCTCGTTCGTGGCGCTGGCGGTCAGTGCGCTCTGCCTTTTGTCACTGGGGCAGTATCCCAGGTTCGAGGAAGGTGCTGCCTCCTGAAAAGCAGTAGAGAACTTCCAACTTTTTTTGGGCGCAGCCAGGCTCGACACACCTCTTTTTATTACAGGAGAACGGCTTCCTTTCCTGCCAACGCCCCCAAAGTCATCGCACTGCAAAGCCCCATCGCCGGCAAATACCCCCAGCATGAAGGCCCCGACACGCCGCGCGCCGCGCCGCCGCCGGCGAACAGATTCGGCAAGCGTGTTCCATCCGCGCGCAGCACCCGCGCCTTACCATCCACTTGCAATCCCCCTTGCGTGTGGTACAGCGCGCCTCCTACGCGCAACGCCATCAGCTTCCCCGCCGGCGGCCGGTCGCTGCCCCACACGCGGCCAATCGTATCGGCCCGGCCACTCTCTGCGGCCTGCCTTGCTGCGCACAAGGTCTCGGCGAGACGTTCGGAGTCAGCACCGATAACCCGCGCGAGCTCGGCCGCAGATCCGCCATGGCGCGCCGCGCGCAGGGCCGCCAACTCTTGTGTTTCCGAAATATAGGCGCAGCGCGCCTCGATCGCTTCATCATAAATCACCCAGGCGATGCCGCCTGGGCAGGCCAGTATCGGAAGCATCAGGCCGGAAATATCAGCAGTTTCGTTAACAACTCGATTTCCGGTTGCGTCCACGAGCACGCCGCCTTCCACCAGAAAGCCGGGCGGCACGCTCACCGCTTGCGGATCGGCCAACATGCCGTAGCCTTGATAGGCCCCCATGTCCGCCAGGGCGCCCCCGAGCCGCGCGCCCAATTTCATCCCGGTCCCGTCATTACCATCATGGCCGTGATATCGCGCGCCGGCTGCCTCGGGCATGTTCCGCGCGATCATTGCTGCATTGCCGCCAAACCCGCTTGTCGCCAGCACCAGCGCATCGCACATGATCGTTTCGGTAATTCCGTCCGGCCGCGTAACTATTGCGCCACTCACGGTGCCGTCTGCCTCTGCCAATATGTCGGTCAGCCGCGCGCGCAACAGCACGTCCACTCCCACTGCCTGCAATCTTGCATGCAGGAACTGGATCAGATCGGCGCCGCCATGCCCTTCCCAGCCATGCACGCGCGCCACACTGTGGCCATAAGCGGGACGAAAACGAATATCCAGGCCATGCGGTAGCCCGTGTGCGCGTACCAGCCAATCCAGCGTCGGGCCGGCATTCTCCGCAATCGCCCGCGCCAGCACCGCATCGGTCTGGCCTTTTGTCTTGGCCATGATGTCGGCAAAAAAACAATCCGCCCCATCCTCGATTCCGGCCCGGCGCTGCGCCTGCGTGCCGGCCGCGCAAATCAGTCCTTGCGACATCGCGGTCGAACCGCGGGGCACCGCATCCTGCTCCAGAACGAGCACGTCCGCACCCTGCCCCCGCGCTGCCAGCGCCGCGACGGCGCCGCATGTGCCGCCGCCCGCAATGAGAACCGGCACGCGATAAGCTTCACTCATACCGCAATTACCCTGTTGCTTGAACTACAACGAAGTGGTGGGGGTGAAAGCCTTGGTCCCGCGAGAAAAGTCAATCACAATGCCGGTCGGCATTACATCATCCTGTGGTCGGCATCCGTGGTGGGTGCCCGAGACAGGTGCATATGCTTCTTCGGCCGCGGAGGATCTGTAATCATGCAAACAAACCTATCAGAGGGCGGGTTTGCCGACATTCGCGCCGGCGTCGGACGCCTCTGCGCCGAATTCCCTGGTGCCTACTGGCGTGCGCTCGATGCAGCGCGGGCTTACCCGGCCGAGTTCGTCTCGGCTCTGACACAGGCGGGCTATCTCGCGATTCTGATCCCCGAGGAATATGGCGGCGCCGGCTTGGGCCTGGACGCAGCCGCCGCCGTGCTCGAAACCATTCAGGCAGAGGGCTGCAACGGTGCGGCCTGCCACGCACAGATTTATATCATGGGCACCCTGTTGCAGCACGGCACCGCGGCGCAGAAACAGCTCTACCTGCCGCAGATCGCCGCCGGATCGTTGCGTTTGCAGGCATTCGGCGTCACCGAACCGGGCAGCGGCAGCGACACCACGAGTCTTCGCACCATGGCGCGCCGCGACGGCGATTCATACATCATCGAAGGGCAGAAAATCTGGACCAGCCGGGCCGAACATTCCGATCTGATGCTGCTATTGGCGCGCACAACTCCCCCCGATCAGGTAGCGCGCCGCACCGAGGGGCTGTCCACATTTCTCATCGACATGCGCGAAGCGGTGGGAAACGGCCTTACCATCCGGCCCATCCGCACCATGATGAATCATAATAGTTGCGAGGTCTTCTTCGACTCGTTGCGCATACCCGCCGACGCGCTGGTGGGCGAGGAGGGGCGCGGTTTTCGCTACATCCTTGACGGAATGAATGCGGAACGGCTGCTGATTGCCGCGGAATGCATTGGCGATGCGAAATGGTTTATCGCGCGCGCCGCTACGTATGCGCGCGAACGCCACGTATTCGGCCGGCCGATCGGGCAGAACCAGGGTGTGCAATTCCCGATTGCACGCGCCTATGCACAAATGCGCGCCGCCGAGCTCATGGTGCGCGAAGGCTGCACGCGGTTTGCCGCCGGCCAGAATTGCGCCGAGCAGGCCAACATGTCAAAACTGCTGGCCGCCGAAGCCTCGTGGGCCGCCGGCGAGGCTTGCGTGCAGACGCATGGCGGCTACGGCTTCGCGGAGGAATACGATGTCGAACGCAAATTCCGCGAAACACGCCTCTACCAGGTAGCCCCGATCAGCACAAACCTCATCCTGTCATATCTCGCCGAACATGTGCTTGGTTTGCCGCGCAGCTACTGACGCTTCTGCCTCCGACACGACATCGGCCAGCGGCTTCAGGAGCAATCCGTGGCGCCGTCACAAGACCGCTCCAGGACAGTTCCTTTGGTCACCAATCAACCTGCGGGCGGGTAATATTGCGGGCATGCCCCAATGTCCTACTCAACGCGCGCAAGCACCACCTCCAAATGAACCGAAGCGGTCCGACGAGGCACACCCTGTGCTCTCAAACTAGCGCCCTGCTGTCTTATATATAGAACAAATAGCTTGTGCCAGGGTCTCGATCGTGCACTATGTCCGGAAATAGGATTAATGCCGTAGGTGACGATGGGCCGACAATGGTCAGGCACGCTCGCTGTGGCGGGCTTCATGATGGCGGGTTTACTGACTGCCCTTTGGGTTGCCCTGCTCTGCTGGGGCATGGCGGGCCGCCGTTATGACCGCGTGTTTGGCCACAGCGGGCGCCTGCGGTGTTCCGCCCGCCGGGCCGCACCTCGTGACAGCGCAAACATGCATCACGACGCTGTGTGCAGTGACGCAATGCGTTTGATCCGCCAGGCATTGTTCGCCACAATCCGCAGCGGCCAATTCGCAAATATACCACTCGTCGCACCTTTGCTCGCTGGCCATGCCCGGTTCGGCAGCGGCGTTCGTGCCGCAACGAAGCGAATGCGTTGGCCGTCGAGCGCGAAGGGTACGCCTACGTCAAACCCCTACGAGTGTTACAAATCAGGTAGCACTTCGTCGCCGGGCCTTCCAACAGGGCCCTGGACTATCCTTCGTTGCGCGGACGTTGTATTCCCGCTTCACTTGTCAGCCGGTTCCCCCCGACGCCTGAAATTCGCGGCCAATTTGTGCCGCGAGATTGCGCAACTCGGGCAGGTAGTCTGCCTGGATCTGGCCGAACTTCATGGCGGTTTTCTGATAGCGCATGACGATACCGCCGACGGGCGCACCGTTGATCAGCAGCGGTATGCCAACGCCGCCCTCACGATAGGCGGCGTATTCGCGCGTGCAGTAGCCTTCCTCGCGCACCCGGCCCAGCAATTGCTGCAGCCGTTCCGGATTGCGGGCGAGCCGTTGCCGCGGATCGGTTGAGCGTTTAGCCAGTTCCACGACTTTTTCGCGTTCATCCTCATTGCAAAAGGCAAGATAACAGTAGCCGGTCGGGGCATGCAGGATGGGAACGCCAAATCCCACCATGTAACGATCGAGCGCCCTTGGGGTTTCGTAGTCGGTTGTCAGGCGCACCACCATGTCGGTGCCCGAAGGTGTCGCCAGGGCGAGCGGCCAGCCTAGACGATGGCCAAGTTTCTTCATCAGCGGCTTGGCAACCTCCAGCACCAGATCACTATCCGAAAAGCCTGAGGCCAATTCACGAACCTGGCTGGTCAGGCGATAGATCGTACAATGATCCTGTTTTTCGATGTAACCTTCGGAGGCGAGTGTTTCGAGCAGCCGGTAGGCGGTTGGCCGCGGCACACCTACCGCCTGCGCCACGTCGGTAACCGTCGCTTCGCCGCGCTGATTGAGAATGACAAGCGCGCGCAATGCCTTCTTTAGCGATTTCACTTCCTGACGATGATCCATGATGTCACCTTCGAAGAATTTGATTGCACCAGTATCGCTCGATCCGAAGCGGCACGCCACAAAAATAATCCAGCTGCCGCATAGAAATTTCCGATTTTTTCGCGTCTGTGCACGGGCACGACAGCTTCCTGCAAGAACTGCTCGAGTCTCCTGGCCCGTCGCGCGGCCTTGCGCGATGATGCGGGCTGCGACACACGGGCCGGTGACCGGACGTTGTTACACGGCACGACAGAAGGAGACCAACGCATGCAACCCGCCTACTTCACACGCTACGAGCAGGTGCATATGGAACGAGACACAAACGGGATTCTCGAAGTGCGGCTGCATACGCGCGGCGGGCCATGCCTTTTTGGCCCGCGCACGCACGAGCACATGGTCGATGCATTTTACGATATCAGCCGCGACCCGGACACCCGCGTGATGATCCTGACCGGAACAGGCGACAGCTGGATAGCTGCGTTCGACGAAACTCAGGCTACCGAGCGCGACGACTTCACCATCCCGCGCAATTGGGATCGAGTCTATTGGGAAGGCAAAAAGGTACTGCAGAACCTGCTTGATATCGATGTTCCGGTGATCGCCGCGGTGAACGGGCCGGCCCTCGTTCACAGCGAATATATACTCACCTGTGACGCGGTTGTTGCAGCGGATAACGTGATCTTTCAGGATCTGCCGCACCTCGCGTTCGGCCTCGTGCCGGGCGACGGTGTGCATGTGCTGTGGCCGCACGTGCTGGGGCCGGTGCGGGGACGTTATTTTCTCGCCACTCAGCAGAAAATCGGCGCCGCGGAGGCATTGCGACTGGGCGTGGTCAACGAAGTGCTGGCGCCCGAGGCGTTGATGCCACGTGCGCGGGCGCTGGCGCAACAACTGGCTGCGTTGCCCACTCTTACATTACGTTATATGCGGGTCGCGACATCGCAACGGATCAAGGAAATGCTGGTGCGCGAGGTGGGGCATGGCCTGGCCTTGCAAGGATTAAGCGGCGCGGCACTAGGCAACCCAGGACCCAATCCTCTCATTCAGGACAGGCGGCCGTGAAGCACCCGCGCCGGGCGCGCGACGACAACCCGTCCACATGGCGGACAACTTCGACAATGGCCTCATCGTCCATGACTTTAGAGTTACTATTTTCGCAGTAACGGTCGCCACGCCTGCATGAACGGTCGCAACAGGTTCAAGCATCAGGCGGAGCGCCGTTTGCTTGACCAATATGAGATCAAGGGTGGGGCAACAAATGCGCACAGTTTCGTATCGCAACAGACTCATTGGCTCGGTGGCCGCCTGCTGTGGCCTTTGCCTGGCGTCCGGTTCATGGGCACAAGATTCCTCTTCGGCAGCCACGCCTTCGGCGCCCACCCCAGGTGCGCCGCAGGTTCCCGGCCAAGGCGTGGCGCCACCTGCTTCATCCGGCAAGGCGGTGCCGCCAGCAGCGCCCGCGGCGGCTGGGAAGGTAGAGGAAGTGACCGTGACTGCACGGCGGCGGCCCGAAGCGCAGGTAAACGTGCCGATATCGATGCAGGTTCTGTCCGCGGCGAAAATCCAGGCCGCCGGCATATTCGATCTCAATACCCTGCAATACCAGGCCGGCTTCACCTTCCAGCAGGCCGCCAGCACGGCGGCCGGCGGCCGCGAATTTCCGGCGTTGATTTTCCGTGGCCTTCAATCCACCTATGGCGGTGGCCAGGATAATTCGGGCTCGCTGTTCGTAGATGGAATCTACATCTCTGCCGGTCAGGCCTCGATCGACACGATCGACGTCTCGCGTGTCGAGGTGCTGAAAGGCCCGCAAAATGTCTATTTCGGCAAAAATACGTTTGGCGGCGCCGTCAATTTCATTACCTCAAACCCGACCGACTATTATTCCGGCGAAATAGATGCCTCCGGCACGGTGCGCGGCAGTTACAATATCAATGCCACCGCGGAAGGGCCGCTGATTCCGAACATATTGACCGGCCGCGTCACCGTGCTGGATTACGAGAAGGCGGCGCAATACCAGTCAAACGACAGCGGCGCGCTCGGCGAAGAACGAACCCTCGGCGTCACCGGCACCTTGTACGCGACACCGATTGACGGGTTGTGGATGCGCTTTCGTGGCCATTACCAACAGGACAACGACTCCGCGGCAGATTTGGGATTCCTGCCGGGCACGATCTACGGTTCCGATTGCAACGGAGGTGCCGGCACAAATGCCGAAGGCGTTTCTGAGCCGATCCATCTGGCGTCACCGTATTTCTGCGGCAATATCCCGAGCCTCGGGCAGACCGGCAACAGCGTTCTCTATCAGAATACGCAGGTTCCCAACGCATTCCTGCAATCGCTTGCAACCAACAACTTTGCCGGCAACACGCACGATCCGATTCTCCCCAAGGTGCCGTCGCTTGATCATTCGGGCTTGCGCCGCGATCTCGAGCAATATTCGGGGTCGCTGGGGTATGAACTGCCATACGACATGAATTTTGCCGCCAATGTCGGCTATAACGGTTCGCAGTCCCTCGACATCTGGGACCTTGACCGATCCCCCCAGGAAGCTTTCATCAACGCCCAGCCGATCGTTTCACACGACTTGACCGCGGACGCTGAAATATCGACCGATCAGTCCGCCAGGCTGCGTGGCCTGCTCGGCGTCAGTGTCTATCACTCGGCCTACGAATTGCTGCAGGACGACGACAATTTCTATGGATTTGACCGAAACACGTCGCCGTTCGGGCCATTCGGGCTCTATAGCGGCACCAGCGTGCAGGATGCCAACTACGTCAACGAAACCGATTTGACCAAGGCAATCTACGCCTCGGTCGATCTCGACATTTTCAAGTGGCTGACGTTTACCGCCGAAGCGCGCTATCAGCAGGACACAATACGCGACCATTCCCTCACTGGTGCTGAATATCAATCTACTTTCAATAATGCGCTGCCACGCTTCATCCTGAAATACCATCCAGACCCGGACTGGGATTTCTATGCCAGCTATTCCGAGGGCATCCAGCCACCGCAATTGCAAACCAGCTACATCAATGCCGATGCCGCGGCCCGCGCCTATCTCGACAGGATCGTGCCGGGAGCAAACGAATATACCTTGTTGCCGTCACTGAAGAGTTGGGAAATCGGTGCGAAGCAGGTGCTGCTCGACGGTCGTATTGGTTACGGCATCGCGCTTTATGACGAGAAATGGAACAACCAGCAGACCTCGGCCGCGGTGTTCAACCCGGTCGGCTGCGGCCAGACAACCGGCACGCCAGGCTGCCCGCTGCCAACCTCCGGCAGCTTCCTCTATCTTTCCAACAACGCCGACATCAAGGGCGTGGAGTTCAACGGCGCAGCGCAGATCACCCAGGCCTGGAGCGCCGATCTCGAGGTGGACTACAAACGCGCGAAATGGGTGGAATACTACAACAGTACGCTATCCACCTTCACCGGCGGAGTTGATCATTTCAATCACAATACACTGTCGCGCGTGCCCGACTGGCAGGGCGTGTTCTCCACCACCTACCGCGACAATCTGACCGAGGACTGGAAATGGTACGGCCGCGTTCAAGTAACCTTCCAGGGCAGCATGTACGAAAGCGACGTGAATATTGGCAAGACAGACCCCTGGGCGCGCGTAAATGCGGCACTCGGCGTCACCCGCGGCCCGCTCTCCATCGAACTGTTCGCAGTCAACATCTTCAACGACAAGAACTGGGACTGGGCGTCGCGGGTGCCGATCCTGAACACCAACCAGGCGCTGGAGACCAATTACGGCCAATATATGGGCGTGCTGGTGCAGGCGCCTGATGTGCCGGATGTCGGCCTGAAACTGCGCTACAAATTCGGCCTGCCGCCGGCCCCGCCGCCACCGCAGCCGCCCGAGAGCATCGCGCCCGCGCCGGTGCCGCAAGCGACACCTGTGCGCACCTACCTGGTTTTCTTCGACTGGGACCGCGCGGACCTCACCGCCCGCGCTCGCCAGATCGTCGCCACCGCGGCCGAAGCGTCCACGCATGTGCAAACAACGCGTATCGAAGTGGACGGCTACACGGATCTTTCCGGAACTGTTCCATACAACCAGAAACTGTCAGTTCGCCGCGCGGCGACCGTGCAAGCCGAACTGGTGCGCGACGGCGTTCCCTCGAGCGAAATTTCAATTCATGGCTATGGCGAAAGCAACCCGCTGGTCCCCACCGCCCCGGGCGTGCGGGAGCCGCAGAACCGACGGGTGGAAATCGTTTTAAAGTAATGTGGGCGCCGGCGGAAAGCACCGTCGGCGCAGCCCCCTCCCACCGGACAGGATCGGGCACGCCAACGCGTCGTAACATGATTTTGCTGTGGCCTCTGTTGTCGCCGCGTCACGCACAGGCTGTGCCGCGGCGCCGACAACTCCTGTATTGCCCCGCCTGTAGAAGCGGCTTTTCAATTTCAAGTTGTCTGTTCGGCGACAGAGCAGGTGGATATTCTGGCGAAATTGGCGGCACTCGCGAAGGATGCCGGGCTTGACGGCTTCATGGTGGGCAGGAACATTGTGAATATCAGCTATTGCCAATGGTGGAGCGCCATCGGGTGGAAACAAGCAGTGGAACCTCTGCAAATCCAGAACCAATGCAGTGGCAGTTCACCGACGACTTTGCAAGCATGGAGAACTACATGGCCTACGCGCAAGCCCGCATGTATTTGGCAATTACGAAGCACTTCCACCGAAAATACGTAGCGCGTCACATTCCTGGATATCGCATTATGAGCCTCGGGGCGCGCGCCTTCGCCGGGCGCCCGGGCCGGCGCTATTGTCAGGACGGGACCAGCCGCCCGGCGCCGGGCCCATCCACATGGCGGACAAGATTGACAATGATCTCATCGTGCCTGACTTCAGAGTTACTGTTTTCGCAGTAAAGCTCGCCATACCTGCATGAAACCACGCCACAGGCTCAGCCACCCCATGACGATTGCCCGCATCCTCGGTTGCCTGTTCATGCTGCTCCCCATGGTGGCAACGGCCGCCTCGGGCGTGCGCGGCAAACTGTTATTTCTGCGCTGCGCCTCGTGCCACAATATCGGTCCGGGGCCTGAGAAAATCGGGCCGAATCTCGCTGGCGTGTTTGGCCGCAAAGCCGGCAGCCTGCCCGGCTACGCCTACTCGCCGGCCATGAAGCAAGCCAACCTGGTGTGGAATGAATCAACTCTGGACCGCTGGCTGACCCGGCCGTCCGACCTTGTGCCGGGCACTGCCATGGCCTTCGCCGGCCTGCCGGCGGAAGCGGACCGGAAGGCAATCATTATGTATTTGCAAGTGCAATAACAGGAGACATAGCTTGAACCGCGCATCGATATCCCGGCGCGCCTTCCTGCAAGCAGCCGCCACGGTTGCTGCCACGCCGGCTTGGGCGGCCGAGGCGGAACGGCTGGATGTGCTCATTCTAGGTGCCGGCATGTCGGGCTTGCACGCCGCGCGCATGTTGCAAGGCGCCGGCGCAACCGTTGCGGTTCTGGAAGGCAGTCACCGCATCGGTGGCCGGGTGTGGACGGCCCGCGACGTGCCGGGCCAACCCGAATTTGGCGCGGCCCAGATCGGCCATGGCTACGGCCGCGTGCGCGCCAACGCGTCGGAATTAAACGTGGCACTGGTGCCGCCGCCGAGCGGTGCCATGGGCGAGACGCGGCTGCCACAAACCGCGGTCAGCATTGGCGGCGCGCCCCCCACGGTGGACTGGGCACATTCGCCGATGAACCATCTGGCTGCTGCAGAAAAATCTATCAGCCCGCTCGGCCTGCTGATGCATTACATCCTCAAGGACGATCCGCTGACCGATTTGCAGGACTGGCTGAAGCCCGAATTCCGGCCGATCGATCGCATGTCGTTGCGCCAGTATCTAGCACAAAAAGGTGCCTCGCCGGAGGCGTTGCGCCTGATTGACGTGAGTGTACCAGGCTGGAACCTGGATACCGCCAATGCGCTGGATTACCTGCGCAAGAACCATTACTATGTATGGGACGCCAAGCACGGCCCCTATAGCGTGGTGCGCGACGGCAGCAGCACCCTCACGGACGCGATGGCGGCGTCACTCAAGCGCCCCGTAGCGGTGAACAAGATTGTGGCGCACATCGATGCCAGGCCAAAATCGGTTACCGCTACGTGTACCGATGGTTCTCGCTATACGGCGCGCGCCTGCATCAACACCATTCCGCCGACCGTTCTGAAGGATATTCCGGTTGACGGCGCATTGCCACCGCGGCAACGCGAATCGTGGCGAGCGAATCTGTCGGATCAATCAATCCAGATATGCTTCGCGTTCAGCCAACCATTCTGGGAGAAGGACGGCCTGCCCGCAAACATGTGGACAGATGGGCCATTTGAATTCTTCGCCCATTCACCATCGCGCACCGATCCGCGCGGCATATTGCGCGCCTATATCAACGGCAGCGCGGTCGGCAAGCTGAACCGCATGAACCGCGAGGAGCTTGGGCAAAAGGCGGTGGCCGAACTGGTGCGCCTGCGGCCGGCGGCGGCCGGCCTGGTGAAGCCAGGATACATCATGAACTGGTCCACCTATCCATTCAGCCTGGGCCATATCGCCTATTTCCAGCCGGGCGACATTGCACGCTACGCCGACATTCTGGGCCAGCCGGTAGGGGCAATGTATTTCGCCGGCGAACATAATTGCCGGGTGAACGCTGGCATAGAGGGCGCTTGCGAGGCGGCGGAGAATGCGGTGATTTCGGTGCTTGAGGTTGTTGGAAAAACGTAAGAAGGGAAGGCCTCCTATTTTGAAAAAAAGAAGCAAGAAACTTTTGCCTGTTGCAGGCACCACTCGTGTTCGCTGGGCAACACGGTTGATGCCCGGAATTGGCGAGAGTTTTTTGGTTCTTTTTTAAGCAAGAGCGTCTTCTTCTGAAAGGTCCCATATGACAAATTCCCTGATGACGCGCCGCACCACCTTCGGCATGGGCGCCTCCGCGGCAGCTGCGACAACGGTGCGCGCCGCCGCGATTGTTCCGTGCCGGTTCGACGATCCGATCTGGAACCGCGAGGCCGCGGCACGGCTGCAGGCCGACACCAACGGATCGCAAGTCTATGGCCATTGCAGCGGAATAATATGCGGCGTGCGCCCTGCCGAAGCCGTTCGCCCCCTCGTGGGATTCGAAGTTTTCAGCACCATCCGCGTGCTGCGCCAGGCGGACGGCAGCTATCAGCGCATGACCAAGGAAACGATTATCTACACCGATCATAAAACCGGCGCGGTGCTGGACATGTGGGATAACCCCTACACTGGCGAACGGGTGAAGGTGGTGCATGTGGCCAATGACCCCTATAACTGGGTCATTGCGTCAACGGTGCAGCCGCCGGCAATGCCTGGCGCCAAGAACGCCGGCCAGGCCGTGCCAGGCGGCAAACCCTATTTGCTGCAATGGTCAATATTCGGCCCCGACACGATCGTGCTGACACAGGACGGCCACGCCTATTACCCGAACAAGCTCGACCCGGCAAAATGGCCGCGCGAATCTGCCGGCAAACTAATCCAGACATCGGAACTGTTCCGCTATTTTATCAGTCGCAAGGATCTGGAAAACCCCGCCTTGACGCATGTGCCGCATAATGGCAGCTGGGTGCGCATACAGCCCTGGATGCCATGGATGCTGATGGGCACCGCCCCTGGTCATGTGATGTACGACGGCGTGTTCCGCCCCTCCCGCACGCTGGATTATTTCCCGGCCCCTGTCCTGGCCTATATCCGGCAATACCACCCCGATTACATGACGGCGCCGACGCACTGGTACGGGCCGAACTACTCGAGCCTGGAGCATTACGCCATGGAACAGAAGCCGGCCCCGCCGTTGCCTGCGAAATAGCCGCTCATTTCTCGAACGGTGCTATGTAGTCACCGACCATTCTTGCCCAGCGGGCCGGCTCATTTATCATCTGGATGCCGGTGTAATTGGAGAACACTTCATACCGGAAATCCGACCGCAGCCTGGCCAACCGATCGTCCATGTAGTGAATGCCGTCATGCGCGTCCGTCAGGATAAGTGTCGGTGCGCGAATGGCCTTGGCGTCCGGCCTCATGTCGTAATGGTAGACCGCCCAATGGCCGATATCGACACCCATGAAATACATCGACAGCAACATCCACGTGCGGCTATGCAAGTATTGCGGCGTTTGCGGATGCGGATCGCCCGGCACATCGTATGTAAAAAACTTGCTGAAATTGCTGCCATCCGGCTTCGGCGTGCGATCATCGTCTCCTTGTGCCAGCGCCGCCGCCGATTCTGCCTTGGTAAAGCAGGGAAGTGCGCCAATTGTGAAAGGCGAGCGGCAAGCACGGTGCCGGCGCTGCCGCCACCCACAATGATGTAATCCCAGGACTCGTCATGAGCCATGCACCCACCAACGAGGCGAGTCGTTTCTAGATCATTCCTTACGCAACAGCACTAACTTCCTTTTCCTGCCTTCAATACTTCCACGTCCTCAGTAATAACGCGGAACAGGCGCCTGATATAAGCATCACGCCAAGCCTCCCGTGCGGCGTTAGCGGCCGCATCCGGCACATAGGTCTCTACAAGATCAAGCGCCGGCGGTGTTCCGGCCGCCGCAACACGCTCGTGAGTGTCGACACGATCTCGGATAGATGCCACCTCGGACACTAGGGCCAGCAGAATTGCCATCACTCGATCGATGTCGCCGGCGTTGAAATAGGTCGGCCGTTCCGGACCCACCGCCTTGCGAGGGCGCGATGCGTTGCCTTCCTCCGCCATCATTGCAATCCCAATGATCCCGGGTTCATTAAACATTTTGGATCCACAGCCCGCTTGAAACTGCCGAGCAGGTCACGCAGGGCGGGCTGCCGGCTTTCAAGATAGCGGTATGTCTTGCCAATTTGCAGATGCGCGCAGTGATGCTCCATCCAGAACCGCGCCAAATCGCTGCGCAAGTGCTGCATGGCCTCTGCGGCAGCCGCATTGGCTGGCAAAGACGGCAGTTTTTGCAAGTGGCCCGGCGCAATCATTCGCTCATGATAAAGCTCGCGCGCGCCCGGCCAGTAGAACATCGGCTCCACTAGAATGGCATTGGTCGAAATCGCGAACGTGACGAACCCCCATTCGATTTTGTGGCGCAGCAACACTTCGTTGCGAGAAGCAAGAAATGCAGCCAGATCGTCCACCAGGCCGATGGCCCGAGAATGCGGCACAATGCCGTGGCTCGGCGCCCAGCGCTGACCCTTCGGGCCAAGAATGTCGTTGGGCGGCAGGAACGGTGCGCCGCGCACCGCGGTAGGAACAGTGGGTTCGATTTCGCGGCCACAGGCGCCGGCAATGCGCCGTATGTCCGTCAGCGCCTGCTCTACCGCGGCGGGCCCATTGCCGTCGATCGTGACGTTCATGGCGTATTCGACATCCTTTAGTGCATCACGGCCAGAAAAAGCCATCCGCGCACCGGCCTTGATGCCTGCTGCGATCGACTTGCCGCTACGCACCACACCTACCAAACGACTGACATCGCGCGCCAGATCCTCGTCCCACAGACGCATGCCCCAGATGTAAGGGTCCGCGCCAAAACATTCGGCAGCCAGTCCTTGGCGGGAAATTTCCGACATCGCAGTGAGCAAATCGGTGTGGTTAGGGAACGTAAAGGATATGAACCCGGTCTGCGCAGGTGTGCGCAGCAGGCGCAATGTGGCGCGAGCCTTAATGCCAAGTGCACCGCAATCCTGAAGAAATGGGCCTGTGAGGTCGGGGCCATAATTGCGAAAGAACGGACCGGTGCTCCCGGTGGCACCGGCCGAGCCAGTCGTCACGATGGTTCCATCCGCAATGATGACGCTAAGCCCAAGCACGGACTCGGCGGTAGTACCATACTGAGTGGACCCCAGAAAAATACTCCCTTGCGATAGCGCACCGCCGACCGTGGAGGCATAGCCGGACATAGGACCAAAATAGGGCGTACGCAGTCCACGACTCTTCAGCCGTTCGTTCAGGGATTTCCAGGTTGCGCCACATTCTACAGTGACATACATGTCTTCTTCGTTAAGTTCGACAACCCTGTCAATCCGTCGCATGTCAATAATTGCTGATCTGGCGCGAACCGGCAGGTAGCCGCCGGTGTAGGAAAGGCCGCCACCGCGCGCAATGACAACCATGTCGTGTTGAGTGCACAGGCGCACCGCAATGGCGAGTTCCTCAACCGTGCCGGGCCGCAGGACAAGCGCCGCATCGATGTCTGCACGGCGATAGACATCGGTTGAATAGAACGAAAGTTCCAATGGATCCGCAATGACATTGTCCTGGCCCAACAACGCACGCAGCGCCGCGATCGGCATGGAACTCGGGGGTGTGCCGTCCATTGAAATTTCGTGTCCTGACAAAAGAAAGCGTCTTTTCAAAAAAGAACCAAAAACATTTGCTATTTTTGCGCGCCCCGGTAACCTACATACATTAATTGTTCCGCCATGTAAGCAGCGCCTACCGGTTGTAGAAAGATGCGATCCGGGGCGAAACCGACATCCGCGCAGGCGGCCTGCCAATCCAGCGTGCCACTGCCGCGCTCAAATGGTTCGTTGTTATGGTGGCCATTCCACTCCGTCATGAATTCCTGAAACGGATCACGCGGCCAGCCCACCATGTCGTTATGAACCATCACACCGCCTGGCGCCAATGTTCGATAACATTCAGCAATTACCTCGCGGGTGATCTTCTGTGGAATTTCATGCAACAGCAAATTAGACAGTACAAGATCGAAGCTTCTATCCGCAAAATTCGTATGTGCGGCATTCTGTTGTGAATAGTGCACCGGTTTGCCGAACGCTTCGGAGCGCGCGTGGGCGTATCGGAGCATCGGTGCGGCGAGGTCCACGGCGTGAATCTCAGCGTCTGGCCAGGCTTCGGCCAACGGCAAGGTGGACATGCCGGCACCGCACCCCAGATCGAGTATGCGGTGGGGCGTAAAACCTGGGAAGCGCGCGCGGACACAGTCGATGGTGCCCTGGCCAAGCGCGGCATTCTTCTCGCCGAGGCCACCATAGGCGTAGACATACACGCCACGATCATAGACGGCACCAGCGTAAAGATCATCCTGCCCCAGCTCGGTATGGAAACTGCCTGGCATGACGTGGATATCCACCTTCGTGAAATAGTCGGGCAATTTCAGAAACGGATCGAGCGTAAGCGTGCCGCCGGCGTTGGGAATATCCGCCATCGCCGCGCGCAGCGCCGGCAACTGTCGCTCGACACATTCACCCACGCTGTCCCACAGCAATTCCTGCGTCGCGCGATTCAGCAACGAGAATGCGCGATAAAACCTGTCTTCCTGCATCAGCGACTTGACTTCAAGATAACTCTCCGGCTCCCTGCCATGCTTTGCCACAAAGGCCGGAATCTGCCGGTTACGGTAAACAACTTCATTGCCATTATAGAGATCGGTGATGAGAAACCGCCGCATGGCGGCAAGAAACCCTTCCCGCCCCGCCTCATCGGCGGAAGGAACCGGCAACACCGCATGCTGAAAAGGCGCGTCCATGGTCTGCTCCTGAACTTGCAAAAGGTTTTCTTGCTTCTCTTTTCGAAAAGAGGCTCTTCCTTCCTTCTAATCGACCAACTGCCCCCCATCCACAGCCAGCATCGAGCCAGTAACAAAGCTGTTCGAAGGATCAAGCAGAAACGCCACCGCCCGCGCCACATCGCTGGTCCTACCAATGCGTCCGATCGGATGTTGCTCAACCAGCATGTCGATCAATTCCTGCGGCTGCATGCCATCGCGCAAATTTCCCCAAAGCATGGGTGTGTCAATGGCTCCCGGCAGCACGGCGTTTACGCGCACACCAAATTTGCCGCCGGCCTTTGCCGCGACCCGGGTCAGCGCCAATACCGCGGCTTTCGATACGCAGTAAGCGGCGGCGTCACTGAGCATGATGTGTGCGAGGCCCGAGGAAAAATTGACAATTGCGCCGCCGCCGGTTTTGCTCATGGCGGCGGTTGCGCAACGGCAGCCGAGAAAACTGCCGTCGAGATTGACATCCATGTGGAACCGCCATTGAGCCAGCGTCATGTCCTGGAACGGAATGCCGGGTGTAAAAACACCAGCGATGTTCACGAGACCATCGAGCTTGCCGTGGGCGTCGACGAGGTTGTCAATCACGGTAGACCAGTCGGTCTCCGAGGTTACGTCCAGCAACACGAAACTTGCTCGGTCGCCGAGGGCGGTGACAGCGCTGGAATCCTTGCCTTGCCGGTCGGAGACCACCACGCGGGCACCATGTGCCAGCAGATGCCGGGCGACTTCGCCGCCGATGCCGCCCAATCCGCCGGTAATCAGGATGGTCTGATCGTCGAAGGTCATACGACTCCAATTCCGGTTTCAGCCCCGCATGAGCTAGGCTAAAGCATCTCTGGCCGGCGTCGATACCAGGCAAAGCTGTGTCCACCATACGGCCAGGATTGTAGGAAAGGTTGGAATGCGCTGCGGTTCTGGCTCAGAAACGGGGTGATCGTGGGTGGTTGAAAGATGCCGAGCCTTGACTCCGATGGCCTGAAGCCGTTGCGCGAAGATGTTCTGCCGGCGCAGCCCACGATCCGGTTTGCGTCCTTGTTCGGATTCAGTGTCGGCATGATCGGCGACCGCATATTTCGCGATGCGCCCGCACTACTGTTGCTGATTTTCATGACCGATTATCTGGGCGTGCCGCCGGCGCTGGCCGGCACCGCGGTTTTCATTCCAAAATTGCTCATTCTCTTCGTCGATCCTCTGGTGGGCAATTTGTCCGATCGTCTGCAGACGCCATGGGGCGGACGCGTGCCACTTATGTTTATTGGCGCGCTCATTGCCAGTGCCAGCATTGTGCTGTTCTTTCATGTGCCGCACTTCTCGACGGCCCTTGAAATGGCGGCATATATGAGTTGCATCATATTCACCGGCTTTACCGGGTATTCACTCTATTCGGTTCCATACCTTACCATGGCGGCAGAAGTCGCACATACCGCCGAGCAACGGCGTCGCGTCATGTCATGGCGTGTCATGTTCATGGCGGTAGGATTGACCTTCAGCGCGTTCGCCGGCGCTTTCGTGCAACAAGCAGGCGGCGGACTGCATGGATATGATGTGATGTCATGGGCATACGGCGCCTTATGTTTGATTACGATGATGGCCACTGTAATTTCCGCGAGCCGGGCCGTTTCTGCCGGTGAAGCGGCGGCGCAACTTGCGTTACGTGCGCAGTTCGAAATGGTTGCGGGCAACGGCACATATATGCGGTTGCTGCTTGTATGTTTCGCGCAAAAACTGGGAGAAGGCGTAGGCTATGGCTCGTTTGCGTATTTCTGTGTATATGTCGTGCGCCAGCCGTTGAGCGGCATTGGCCTGGTGGTGCTGGCGAGCATGGCTGGCCAATTGCTGTCACAACCCATGTGGTTGCGCGCGAGCCGCACTTATTCGTCGGTCGCATTGTACGCGATGGGTGTGCTGGGATGGTGCGTGAATTTACTGCTGTGGCTCGCGATGGGCGGGCGGTCACAATGGTGGCTGATACCGTTGGGGTTGCAGGCGGGTGCGGCGGCCGGTGGCTTTCTGATGGTGACGTTGTCCATGCTCTCGAATGTGCTGGCGGCAGATTCGCTACGGACGGGAACCAATCGCGAGGGCATTTACAGCGGTGTCTGGTGCGCCGTCGAGAAACTGGCATTCGCGGCGGGCGCGCTGGTGGTGGGTGTGGTGCTCGGCCTGTTCGGCTTCGTGGAAAGCACCAACGGCGCGCACGCGGTGCAAACGAAAACGGCCGTCTTCGGCATCGGCTTTGCTTATTGCGGCATCAATATGCTGATTTATCTCGGCAGCATTGTCGCCATGCTCCGCACGGCGCGGGATGCTCGCGGCCCGGCTGCGCCTGCCGAAGCTGGCGCGATGAGCGCCGCATGAGCGTCCAGATAAGTCGCCATTTTGTTGCGGCCGGCAATGGCAGGCGGGTGCATTATCGGATGGCGGGCAGCGGCCCCCCATTGGTGATGCTGCATGGTTCCCCCGGCGACAGCGAAATGCTGTTGCAGGAAATCACCGCGATGGCGAGCCATTTTTCGGTGCTCGCGTTGGATACGCCGGGCTTTGGCTTTTCGGAGGCATTACCGGGAGAAACGCTGACCGTGCGCGAACTCGCGGCGGCGACCGCCGACGCCATGACCGCGTTGCGTCTGCCGCCATGCCGGGTCTATGGAACTCACACAGGTGCCGCGATCGGCATCGAACTTGGGGTCGGCTGGCCCGAACTGGTAAGCGGCCTAGTACTCGAGGGGCTGCCGATTTTTACCGATGCCGAAATTACCGATCTGTTTTGCGACTATTTCGCGCCAATGGTGCCAGACGCGTTGGGCGGCCACCTGACTAACACGTGGATTCGGTTTCGTGACCAGTTTACCTGGTTTCCGTGGAATTCTCGCGATGTAAAGCGGCTCAACCCGTACGGCAGACCGGAGACGGAGGAAGTCGACCAGTGGGTTTCGATGTTTTATCGCGGTTGCAAGACATATCGCCCCGCTTATCGGGCCGCCTGCACTTACGGCCGGGCGGCGTTTCACACGGTCAGGCAACTCCGTCAGCCGGCGGTGTTCGCGGCAACCGCAACGGATATGCTTTATCCTCATTTGCAACGGTTGCCGGCGCTCCGGCCGCACCAAATGGTGCGACCGTTGCCGATCCGAATGGCTGGAAAACTCGCTGCCTTGATCGATTATCTGTGCAATCTGCCCGGTGACGAAGTTCTGGTGACAGCCCCTCCCGATGCACCCGTTGGCAGCGAGCCCGCGATGCTATTCGTGGGCGTGGCCGATGAACAACTCTTCGTGCGAAGCTATGGGAATGTGGCCAAGCCGGCATTGATGATCGCCCACGATACGCCTGGAAGCGGGCTTGCCTGTGCCGCGCTGGCACAGGCACTGGCGCCGTGGTTTTACGTTATTGTACCGGATTTGCCGGGATGCGGGGAATCGGGCGTACCCGGCGCGGAGAATGCGGTGCTGCAAGCTGGCGCAGAAGGTTTGTTCGCGGTTGCCGGCGCCTTAGGTCTGCAACGTTTCGTCGTGCTTGGCATCGGCTGCGGCGCGGCAGTAGCTGCGATCATGGCGCAACGGAACGATAGGCGATTGCAAGCCCTGCTCATCGAGTCGCCGCCGGTACAGAACGAGACTACCGCAGCGGCGATCGCGCCGGATATTGCACTATCGGCGGAAGGTGCGCACTGGCTGCGCGCCTGGTTGATGGTGAGGGACGGGCAGATCTACCAGCCTTGGTTTGACGGCAGCGTCGCATCGCAGCGGCGCGATCAGGGTAATTTCGATGCTCAATGGCTGCACGACCAGACATGTGCGCTGATGGCGGCACGCAAATCTTATCACCGCCTGCCGCGTGAAGCCTGGTGCTTCGATACGCTCGCCGCATTGCGCCAAGCGACTGTCCCCGTGCATGTCCTAGCTTCGGATCAGCGCGTAGGCGAGATTACCGAAATTCTGTTCCGGGAGTTTGTGCCGGCATGCACCAATTGACTTTGCAAGAGGCTGAAGCGTTGGCGAAACGCGCCATTGCGGCGGCACGTGAACGCTCGCTCAATCCGATGAGCGTAGCGGTGATCGATGCGAGCCTGCACCTCAAATATGCCCTGCGAGAAGACGGCGCGGGCCTCGCGGGTATTGATATCGCTTTGGGAAAGGCACGTGCGGCTCTGACTTTCGGTTGCACTTCACGCCAGATTGCGGACGCATTGGCGGTAAATCCGCTAGCCGGGCCTTCTGTGCTTGCCTGCCTGGCAGGAAGCGTGGTGCTACTGGCGGGTGGCATTCTCATTACGGGAGCGGACGGGGCACCGCTCGGCGCCATTGCTGCCGCGGGGGATGCCCCGGATAATGACGAAAACATTGTCGTTGCGGCAGTGGTGGAGATAAAATAGCCTTGGTCGAGAAGGGGCAGTGGCCTCCTTTCCTATTCGATCTCTCGCATCATCTCACCAATATTGCCAACACGGCAAATCGGCCTAAGCGCCGCGATCGCGGTTTCGTGGATGGGCGGGCTGAACGAAGCGCAACCATCTTCCAGAACAACACACTCAAAATCACGCACATGGGCATCGCGTACGGTGGAGGCAACGCCGCCGTTCGTGACGATGCCACAGGCGATGAGGCGCGAAATGCCGCACCGGCGCAACAGCCACTCCAGACGAGTCATGTAAAAGGCTGAATAGGCAATTTTCTCCACAGTGAGATCAATCGGCTGCAAGTCATCAACGATGCGATGGCCCCAGGCGCCGGGACAAAAGTCGCCGCGGGTAAGAAACGGACGCAGCACCTGAAGATGTGGCGAAATCAGCGGATCGCCATTCCGGCCAGCCACCAATGTAAATTGCGTAGCGACGATCCATCCGCCTTTGTTGCGAATAGCCCTTACCAATGGGGCGAGCCTCGCCGGCAACTGCATAATATCCGGGTTAGCGAGGCCGGCGCGCCCGTAAGCGCCCCGTGGATGAAGAAAGTCATTTTGCAAATCATTGATAAGCAGGGCGGTCGATTCCATTTCGGGCATCCTGAGAGAGGGACTTGGTCTAGATACGCTCAACAATAATGTTGCCAAATCCATCCACGCGAGCCGCCAATCCGGGATCGATAACTGTCGTTGCGTCTGGCTGCTCCAAAATCGCCGGACCTTCTATTTTCGCACCGACAGGGACCGAAAGTCGGTCGTATATGCTGGTTTCCTGCCACCCATCGAACCAAACGAGGCGGCAGCCACGGGCGGCGCCCGCCAAGGTGGCATCGGCCGCGGGCGCGAGCATGGCGAAATCGAAACGGGGCCGGCGACCAATGGCGGCAGCACGCACATTGACCAGGCGGATGGCAATGCCGGTCAGAATACGACCGAACGAAGCCGCGTAAGCCGATTCGAAGGCGCCGCGCAACATGTCGCGTGACACATGATGTGGTTCCACCGCCGGCAGTCTGACCGAAATGCTGTGAGTCTGGCCGATATAATGCATGTCGCATTCCAGCACGTTTGTTACTTCTTCAACCTTAACCCCAGCGGAGGCGACGATTGCGCGGCAGGCCTCCACCTCCGCCGCCCACGTGTCACCAATGGCCTCCTCATTGAGCGAATCGAGGTCGTAATTTACAGTCTGTACTCGGTCATGGCGAATATCGGCAATAACGCAGCCGAGGGCGGAAGTTACGCCAGGGAAGCGAGGAATCAGGGCGGCTTTCATGCCCACATCCTTCATCAAAGCGCCGACATGCAACGCGCCGCCGCCGCCGAATGGAACCGCGGCGAAATGCTGCGGATCGTGCCCGCGCGCGACCGAAACAAGGCGGATAGCGCCCGCCATTCTGGCGTTGGCAACACGAACCACGGCGTCGGCCGCTTGTTCCGCAGACAAATTCAACTTTGCACCTACATGGCTGACCAGCGCCGTGCGGGCGGCATTGGTATCAAGGCGCGACAGCGCGCCGCCGATCGGGCGTTCGGCATTGATTCGGCCTAGTACAAGATTGGCATCGGTTAGAGTGGGGCGCGTACCGCCTTGCGCGTAACATACGGGGCCCGGGCGTGAGCCGGCACTTTGCGGGCCCACTTGCAGCAAACCACCGGCATCCACGGCGGCAATCGATCCGCCACCGGCACCAACTGTGGTGATTTCGATCATCGGCGTACGGATCACCAGGCCGAATTCGATCCGACTTTCAGATACCATCGAAACCTGTCCACCGCAAACTAGGGAAACATCAAACGATGTGCCACCTAGGTCGCCAGTAATGATGTCGGCGAATCCGGCCGCCTGAGCCATGGCGGCCGCGGCGATGACACCAGCGGCGGGGCCTGAAAGGGCCGTGCGGATCGGCAGGCGACGTGCATTTTCGGTAGACATGACGCCACCATTGGACTGCACGATGTGGAAATTGCCGGCAAATTGCGCTGCCTCCAGCGCATTGCTCAACTTGGCAAGATAGCGGCCGACGACGGGTTGCAAGTATGCATTGAGGGCGGTGGTGGAAGTGCGCTCGAACTCACGTATTTCGGGAAGTATTAGAGCGGAGCAGCCAACATATTCGTTTGGCCAAATGTTCTGCAGGCACGCAAGTGCCGCCAATTCGTTGGTTGGATTTTTGTAACTGTTGATGAAGACAATCGCGAGTGCCTCGGCGCCCAAGTCACGCAGTTGTCTTGCGGCGGACCGGACCTCGTCTAAATCCACCTTCGTTCGGATTGTGCCGTCCGCCAAGGTGCGCTCGGTTACTTCTAGGCGCATGTTACGATCTATGGCAGGGACAAAATCGCCCCACAGGCCCCAGGTTTGCCTTCGGTCACGGCGCCGCATTTCGAGTACGTCGCGAAAGCCGGCAGTGGTGATCAGACCTGCGCGGGCACCCTTGCGTTCCAGCAGCGCATTCGTTCCGACCGTGGTGCCATGCACGATAGCGCCGAGCGACGCGATTCTGCCAAACGAACTCAGGCCCGCCATGAACCCGACCGCTTCATCGCCGCGGTTGGAAGGTTTCTTGCTGACAGTGAACTTGCCCGTTACGTCATCGAGGTGGAAGAAGTCAGTGAAAGTGCCGCCAACATCGACGCCAACGACACAGGTCATTGCGATACCACAAGTTCCAGAAAGCAACGAGAGACGGTTTTTTCTTTCGCCTTCACATGTTTCCCCTGGTGACATAGCCGAGTATTAGATCGCGCGCGGTCGCTGCCGCGTCGCGCGCGTGTGCCTCGCCCCAGCCTCCGCCACCCGGTGTTTGCAGGCGCACGCGTCGCCCGGCCCGCAACGCAACACCGGTTACCTTGGAGATCAACGGTGGCGAACGGTCTCCATCGTCGTCCTGCCAACTGAAACGATTTACCGCGCCCGCCCCCCCCCCGGCCACGCCGAACGGACCGATACAGCCACGTTCTCCGAGCAGTGAGACTTCCGCATCAGTCAAGGTTTCGATTTCGTATATTGCCCCAAGTCCGCCGCGGTGCGTGCCGGCACCGGCGGAATCGGGTCGCAGCGCCCATTGCGTGAACACAACAGGATAAGACGCTTCGAGTATCTCAAGCGGTGGCATGGTCGCGGTGGAAATTGGGTTTCCTGCGTGGCTCAATCCGTCGGATTCCGGATTGCCGCCGAGGCCACCACCAAAGAAATTGAACATGACCCAACGTGTGCCGTCTGCCCGTGTGCCGGCCATGGAGAGCGCATTGATAGTGCCGCAGGGTGCTGCTGTCGCGCGGGCCGGATCGGCCTGCGCCAGCGCGCCCAGGATCACGCCGATGAGGCGCAATATAGTTTCGGTATAGCCCGCCATCGGACATGGCGCTGTCGCTGCCAACAAGGTTGTCTCAGGTACCACGAATTGGATTGGCCGAAGACATCCTGCGTTGGCCGGCACATCGGTAAAAATATGTTTCAAGGCAACGTAACAGGCGGCGACCGTGGTGGCGTAGGAGATGTTCACGGGCCCCTGCGGCGGTGGCGATGATCGGCTGAAATCCAACACCATCGCATCGCCTGCGATGGTGAGGTCCAGCGCCACCTTCAGCCTTGCGTCGGTGATGCCGTCATTGTCCAGAATGTCATCGAATTGATAAGCCCCATCGGGAAGGCCGCCAATGGCGGCGCGCATCAGGGTTTCAGCCCGATCCGAGAACAAATCGAACGCGGCAGCGACAATATTGTCGCCATATTCGTCCAGCAGTTCGTGCAAACGGCGGTGGCCTAGCTCCAAGGCACCCAGTTGGCCTTGCAAATCACCCCAGTTAGTGCTGGGTAGGCGCGAATTGGCCGCCAATATAGCGAGAATATCGGCATTTATCACGCCGCTCGCAACAAGCTTCACAGGCGGAATTCGCACACCCTCCTGAAAGCTTTCGGTTGCCCGAGGATTGTAGCCACCAGCCACGTTGCCGCCAATGTCGAGCCAGTGACCGGCCGACGCGATCCAGCAAAACAACTTGGCACCGCGAAACACCGGCTGCACCAGGCGGAAATCGTTCAAATGAGTTCCGCCGACATAGGGATCGTTGAACAAGAAAATATCCCCTTCCCGCAGACCTCCCTCCCGCGCCACCTTGTCAATCACACCGCGCACGGCGAACGCCATCGCGCCGACGAAAATCGGCAGGCCGCTGGCGCCTTGCACCAGCGTGTCGCCCGTTAGCGCATGATATATTCCGTGGCAGGCGTCGCGTGCTTCCGCAATGATCGGGTTGAAGGCCGCGCGGTAAAGCGTCGCGTCCATTTCGTCGGCGATTTGGGTGAGGCGGCCGTCAAGGATGGCCAATGTTACCGGGTCGATCATGGAATGAACAGCAACATGGTTCGATCTATCGCGTTCCACCCCGAGGCGAAATCCGAGTCATGAATGCTTCCCGTAATGAACAAAAGCCTTTTGGTTCTTCTTTTCAAGAAAGGCGATCCTTCCTAGCCTTCATAATCCCGCCCCAGCGCCAACATTTCCGGCGTCCCCAGCAAATCATTCAGACCCACAAAATCAAACATCCGTGTGCCAAACGGCACATTGCTGCCGTGCAGCGCGAGCGACCCATAATAATCCTGTGCCGTGCGGGCCAGGGCGCGCACGATGCCACCAGGAAAAATTACGAGTCGAAAACCCAGGGTGTGTAACTCCTCCGCTGGCAAGGCCGGCGTATCGCCGCCGTCCACCATGTTTGCCACCAGCGGGCACATGTCCGCCAGCGCCAGGCCGATGGTTTCGAGTTGGCGGCGGTTACGCGGCGCCTCGACAAACAGCAGGTCTGCCCCAGCCGCCTTATAGTCACGGGCACGCCCGAGCGCGGCGGCAAGCCCTTCCACGGCGGCGGCATCCGTACGCGCAATGATCAGCGTGGACTCGCTGGTTCTCGCATCTGCCGCGGCACGTATCTTGCCCGCCATTTCACCAACGGAGATCAGGGACTTGTCGCGTAGGTGCCCGCAACGCTTAGGAAAGCTCTGATCCTCCAGCTGTATCGCATTGGCGCCCGCCCGCTCGAACAGGCGCACCGTGCGCTGCACGTTCAGTGCGTTCCCGTAGCCGTTATCCGCATCCACAATCAGCTTTCCGGCAACGCGATCGCGGATGAGGGAAATGGTTTCCGCCACCTCATTCATCGATACCAAACCGATATCGGGACGGCCGAGCCTGGTGTAGGCCATGGCAGCACCCGATAAGTACAATGCGCTGAAGCCGGCCGCCTCGGCCAGCAATGCGGTAAGTGCATCATACACGCCCGGCGCGATCACGGGCGCCTGCTCGATGCGCGCGATCCAATTCGTCACGATTTTTTCTTTCGACGGCCCGCCGTCACAAACTCAACGCCCACGGATTGCGCGCGCGTGATGTCGATGCGGAAGGCAAACCTGTCCGGCCGGTAGAGACCGTGCAAATGCTCTATCCCGCTGCCATCTTCGGCGGTCACCACCCTGGTGAGTGACACAAGTGCCGAGCCCACTTCCAGTCCCAACGCCTCGGCCACCTCCGGCCCCGCAAGTGCCGCGCCAATGGTCTGCGACGCGCAATCGGCAATGATGCCGCCGCGTTCAAGAAGTGCCAGTAATGGCTTGGCGGAAAGATCTGCCTCCGTGTAGGTCGCGCCAATCCGCTCGGGCACGTGCGTTGTGAGGAATGAAAATGGCAATCCATCCACCAACCGCACGCGCACGGCGCGCTGCGTCCGCTCGCCCGCGTCCAGTCTCAATGCCTTGGCCACCGCTTCCGGTGGCGTTACGTAAGAGAAAGACAATAAACGCACACCGGTCTGTTCGCCCATTTCACGCATGCGCGCGAACACGTCGGCGAGGTCGGCGTGCAGCACGGGCTGCACCACGCTGCCGGCCACAAACGTGCCCGCACCCGCCCGGCGCACAACCCTGCCCTCCCGCTCCAGCCGCTCCAGCGCGCGCCGAATGGTGACGCGGGAGACGCCATATTCAGCCGCCATCGCCGGCTCGCCTTGCAGCCGATCGCCGGATTTCAACGAGCCGGTCGCAATCAGCTCATTCAGCGCCAAATAGATGCGACGCGCCTTGGAAAGCTCGGTTGTCGCCTCCACAGCGCTTGTCCTTTTTACCATACTGAAGTTGTCTAATCTATATAACAAATGGTTGCGTCAAGGGGAAGCCCGGCGCAGAATGTCGCCGCCGCCATAAAGCGCGGGAAGCAAGGGGCATATGGCTTCGCAAACGGGAGACACGCTGTTCGAGAAGATCTGGCGCACGCACGAAATCCTGCGGCGGCCGGATGGGATGTCCCTGCTCTGGATCGATCGCCACTATTTGCATGAAGGCTCCTTCAACGCATTTGACCTTGTTGCGCGCCGCGCCGCGCGTGTGCGGCACCCAGAACTGTGCGTGGCGGTGGCGGACCATTACGTACCGACACGTCATCGCGACCCGGCCCGGACCGAGCCCTCGATACTCGAAATGATGACGCGGCTTGCCAGCAACACAAAAGCGCACGCTATCCGCCTATCGGATTGGCAGCACCCCGCCCAGGGCATTCTTCATGTGGTGGGGCCCGAGCGTGGGCTGACTTTGCCAGGCCTCACGGTGGTGTGCGGCGACAGCCATACCTCCACGCACGGCGCGCTTGGCGCCATCGGGTTCGGCATTGGCGCCTCGGAAGTGGCGCATGTGCTGATGACGCAAACCTTGTGGCAGAAGCCGCCGCGTCTGTTGCGGGTTACCATTAACGGCGCGCTCGGCCCCTGGATTGCCGCCAAGGACATGGCGCTTGCGGTCATTGCGCGGTTGGGCGCGGACGGCGGGCGCGGCCACGCGATCGAATATGCCGGCGTCGCGGTGCGCGCCCTTTCGATGGAAGCAAGGCTCACTTTATGCAATCTTTCCATCGAATGCGGCGCGCGTTGCGGCATGGTCGCGCCAGATGAAACGACCTTTTCCTACCTCCGCGGCCGCCCCTGTGTGCCGACCGATTTTGAGCAGGCCTGCGACCTTTGGCGCATGCTGCCGTCCGGGCCGGCCGCGACATTCGATCTGGAAGTCAGCCTGGATGCGGCGGACATTGCGCCCACCGTCACTTGGGGCACCAGCCCGGAAGATGCGTTGCCGATAACCGCAACCATTCCGGATCCGGCGCGCATGGAAGACGCCGGGCGCGCGGCCCATGCGCGCGACGCGATTGCCTATATGGGCCTGCGCGCCGGCCAGAGCCTCACCGAGGTCACAATCGATCGCGTATTCATCGGGTCCTGCACCAATAGCCGGATCGAGGATTTGCGTCTGGCGGCCGCGGTGCTCGCAGGGCGCCGCGCGGTGGTGCCGGGATTGGTGTCGCCGGGCTCCGCACAAATTCGCCACCACGCAGAACAGGAAGGGCTCGATCAGATATTCCTTCAGGCGGGCCTGGAATGGGGCCAACCCGGTTGTTCCATGTGTGTGGGCATGAATGGCGATATCGTGTCACCCGGGGAACGCTGTGCGTCCACCACAAATCGTAATTTTCGCGGCCGCCAGGGGCCGGGCGCGCGCACCCATTTGATGTCGCCCGCGATGGCCGCCGCCGCCGCGGTGACCGGCCATCTGACCGATGCGCGGCCGATGCTGGCCGGGCGGGCCTGATGGAAAAATTCAAGACCTTGACCGCAATTGCCTGTCCGCTGCCGCTTTCCGGTGTCGACACGGATCAAATCATTCCGGCGCGCTTTCTCAATCGCACCAGGGCGGAGGGCTACGGCGACTACCTGTTTCATGATTTGCGCGCGCAGCCTGATTTTCCGCTGAGCCAGGCCGCCTTTGCCGGCGCGCGAATCCTGGTGGCGCGGCGCAATTTCGGCGGCGGCTCGTCGCGCGAGGCAGCCGTCTATGCGCTGCTCGACTACGGACTCCGTTGCGTAATCGCACCCAGCTTTGGCGACATCTTCGCCGCAAACGCCGTCGGCAACGGCCTGCTGCCGGCGGTGGCTGCGGCCGACGATGTCGAGGCCATATTGCATTCGTTGCGTAACAACGCGGACCCTGTATCGGTCGACCTCGCGGCCTGCAAGATCTCGATGCCCGGCCGGGCCTGGGGATTTACGATCGACCCGGTATGGCGGGAAAAGTTGCTGCAGGGTTGGGATGACGTTGATCTCACGTTGAGCAAGCAGGCGGAGATTGACGAGTTCGTTGCGAAGGACCGGGTGGAGCGAGGATGGGCCTGGCTCTGACGGATTGTCGGGGAACACCGCAGCCACCCGTAACAGATAAGAGTTTCTTGGTTCTTTTTTTCAAAAAAGAACTGCTTCCTTCGTAAGCTCCATCCATTCGCCCGCAGCACCGGTAAGGCAAAGAATATCACCGCCACTATCCGGCAAGCGATCCACTCGAAACGAGACTATGCTCATCCCAGGCGGCAAGTGGCCCGCCCGTGTGGGCCGCGGCGCCGCCACAGCCGGATACTGATCGAGTTCGATACGGCATCCCCCCGGTAGAGTGATGAGGGACAGCGCATGGCGCGTTTCCGCCGGCAGCGCGTTGGCGCGATTGATCACGCCCACCGGCACCTCCACGGAAGCTGAAATTTCATTGTCAAATATGCCTGCATGGAACTCGCGCATCGCGGTCATGCTGGCGCCGCCGGCCACAACGATGAACACTTGTCCCACAGTGGCACGCGCTTGCGCCAGCGCGGGATCGCGCGACACGTCGGTAAAATACAGGCATTCGCCAGCAGGTCCCATCACCTGCATGGCGCGGATATGCTCAAAGCCCTTCAGGTTGGCGGGTGGGGCAAGCAGCGTGAACGGCGATCCGGCCAGGCGTGCGGCCAGCGCATCCGTATCGCGCACGGTGAATTCGGTCGCGTTCCAACCAAGTGTGGTGAAAGGCCGCACCATTCCCGCGTCTGGATCCTCGACAAAACGAAGCAGCGTTTCCTCGCCAACTTCCGGCGCCATTGTCAGCATCCGGCAACCAGCGGCATTCGGCACACTCCAGGCGGCAGCCATTGAAGGCGCTACTTCGCCGCGGGCCACAACACGGTAGCCAAGATAGGCGGTGTAGGCCGGCTCCATGTCAAGCAGGCTTGGCACTGTTATGGTTACCGCGCATATTGGGCCGAGAGAGATTTTCATATTGATACCAAAGTGAGGAGGCGATTCTTTGTTCGAAAAAAACAGGCAATGGCGGTAGGCAGGTTGCTCAACTGAGCCCCAAGATGTTACCGGAAATGGGAAAAAGTTTTCTGGTTCTTTTTTTCAAATGAGAACGCCTTCCTTATAAAAATTCACTGATTGCCGCCGCCCGTAACTTCTCCGGAACAATCCGGCTCACCGCATGCGCAACAAGCACCGCGGCCTCCGCAACATGATGCCGCAACGGATCAGCCTGCGTGCACAGCGCCAGCACCGGCTGTCGCAGCAGGCCCAGACGCGCGCGTGCATCATAGCGGAACGAGGCATGATAGCCCAGATGATACGTGGACAGGCATTTCAGCACTTCCACCACCAAATCATGCAAAACGCCCGGCGGGGGCAGTCCGCCCCCGCGCGCGGCCTCCCGCTTCGCCTCGAACCAGGGGAAGAACAACGCCTGGTCGCGGCAGAACTGAAACACAAATGCCAGATGCGTGCCGGCCAGGTCCGGCGCCAAGGGCGGCGCGTAGCGGCGCAGATACAGCGCCGCTTCATCGGCGGAAAACAAGCCAATGCCATCGAGCACCAGCCGTCGCACACGCGTCGGCGCCAGCAGCGCCATTTCTACCGCAATACAAGCACCCGTGTGGCTGCCATACACATCCACCTGCTCCGCGCCAAGCGAATCGAGAAGCTCCAGTTCCGCCCGTGCAAAATCTGCAATATCTGGTTCGGGCAGTTGCAACGGCTCGCTGTCCCCCGCGCCAGCCCGATCCGGCACAATCACGCGGCGGCCGCAAGCCAGCGAACTTGCCAAAGCAAGCAACTGCTTGCCAGATCCGGGCGAGGCGTGCAGCATCAGCAACGGCACGCCGCCATCGCCGCCTCGTCGGTAATGCACTTGGCGTAATGGCAAGTCGGCGAAGGCGCGCAGCATGAACCCCGCAAGCACCCGTGAGCTGATACTATCGCGCCTGCCTCGTGCAGCAAGCAAGCAATTCTCGCGGCCATAGCCGCAATGCGGATAGTTTCGAATGCTCGCATGCCCGTTCGCGACAGGCCGCGTTATTCTGCGCCGCATGAAGGTTTCCGTCAGCAGATCGGTGGGTCGCGCGTTCGCCGTCATGGAAGCGTTCCGCGAAACCCGGCGCCCCGCCACCGCCACGTACATCAGCCGCAAGCTTGGCTTTCCGCATTCCAGCACCGTGGCCGTGCTATATAATCTGTGTGAGCTTGGCTACCTGAGCCACGATCCGGCGAAATTGCTGTTCTTCCCAACAACAAAATTGCTGGAACTGGCCGCGTGGATGCGGCCGGCGGTGCGCGAGCACGGCAAGCTCGCCTGGCTTGTGGACCGCGTTGCCGGCGACACTGGCCACACAACGGTTTTGTCGTCCAGGGTGTCGCTGTTCGTCAACACCGTGGTGACGCGCCCGGGAAAGTATCAGGTCGCCGGTGGCGGTTCCAGGTCGGTCGGCGCGGCCCTGGCCTGCTCGGTCCCCGGGTTGGCGATCCTGTCGCAAATGCCGCACGACGATATACGCGACATCCTGAAGGATACCGCTGCCTGGCAACGCGAAGCCGGATTGCGCCAGGCCATCGATCCGCGCCACGCACTCGAAACGCTCGAGGTGGTGCGCACGCGCGGCTTTGCCACCGGCGTGCATCCCGCATGCGACGGAACCGAAATAATCGCCTACGCGGTGCCGGCACCGGTCGCCTCCGTTCCCCTCGCCGTGTCGGTGCATGTGCCGGCACGTTTGTCGCGGGAGAGTAAGGAAGACGCGCGGCACGCTTTGGAATTCCGGCTGCGCGAGGGCTCGGCGCCGTTGCGGGGGCTGGCGGCGGCGTAAGGGAGAAAGAAAACTCTTCTTTCTCGAATAAAAGAAGCAAGAAACTCTTGCCTATTATCCGCAGCGTGAAGGCTCCCTTTCTGGCATAGTTGCCACGGCTAACATCCCGGTACGGAACTTCGATGGACGATTTTTCCAACATTGCTCCCGGCCTCGCCGCCCTGTCGGCACAGCTCGCCGGCATCGTCGGCACGCCGAACGTGTGCGACGATGCCCAAACGCTCGCGTTGCACAGCGCCGATATCTGGGCCCGCGGCGCTGCCACCGCCGCGCTGATTGTCGCACCTGGATCGGTCACGGAACTTTCTGCCACCCTCGCCGCGGTCACCGCAGCGGGCTTCAATATCGCGCCGCGCGGCGCCGGCATGAGCTACACGGGCGGCTATGTCCCCGCCGCGCCCAATACGGTCGGCCTGGATTTCTCCCGCATGGACCGGGTGCTCGACGTCAATCCGAGCGACATGGTGGTAACCGTGCAGGCCGGTTGCAATTGGGCAAAGCTCAATGCTGCCCTGGCACCATTGAAACTGCGCACACCCTTCTGGGGCCCGATGTCGGGCCTGGTCTCGACCGTGGGCGGCGGCCTGTCGCAACTCAATGCCATGTTCGGCGCCGGTCATTACGGCACCTCCAGCGAGAGCGTCGTCGGATTGACGCTGGTGCTGGCAGACGGACGCATCCTGCGCACCGGCGCCCGCGCGGCTGATGGCATCGCCTTCTATCGCCATTACGGCCCCGATCTCACCGGCCTGTTCTGCGGCGATGGGGGCACCTTCGCCATCAAGGCGGAAATCACCTTGCGCCTGATTCGCGCGCCGGAACATGAAGGCTTCGCGTCGTTCTCGTTCCCCACCGGCGAGGCGATGTTGCGCGCCCTGGCGGAACTGGCGCGAGCCGGCCTGCCGTGCGAAAGCTGCGGCTTCGATCCCGGCCTCACCCGCGTGCGCATGAAACGCGCCTCGCTCGCCGGCGACGTGAAAACGCTGGGCGCCGTGGCAGCACGGCAGAAATCATGGCTATCTGGCGCGCTCGCGGCCGTACAAATCGTCCGCGCCGGCCGATCCTTCATTCCTGAAGACGAATATCCGTTGCACCTCGTGTTCGAAGGCCGCGCAGCCGGGGGCGTGCGCCACGATGTCACCGCCGCGCGACGCATCGCCGCTGCACAGGGCGGGCACGAAATCGACGACACGATTGCCCGCGTCATTCGCGCCGTGCCCTTCCCGCCGCTGAACAGCGTGCTCGGCCCGGCAGGCGAGCGCTGGGCGCCGATCCACGGAATCGTCCGCCTGTCCGAGGCGCCCGCCCTGTTTACCGCCATCGATGCAGTGTTTGCCGGCATGTCCGCCCGTTTCGATGCCGCGGGCATTACCGTCGGTTATCTGTTCACCCATCTTGCCACCAACGCCATCATCGTCGAGCCGGTGTTCTACTGGCCGGAGGAACGTTTCGCTATCCATGAACAGGCGACCGAGCCGGCGCATCTCGCCCGCCTGCCGGTGCTGCCGCCGAACCAGGCCGCAACCGAATTGGTACGGGAGGCGCGGCAATCAGTGCTCGAAACATTCGCCGCCTTCGGTTGCGCCCATTTCCAGATCGGCCGCACCTATCCCTACCGGCAAAGCCGCGACGCGGCCGCATGGGGCCTGATCTCGTCGATCAAGCAATATCTCGACCCCGCGGGCGGCCTCAATCCCGGTGTGCTGGGCCTGGGCGGGCCGGACGCGGCGCCATGACGCAAGCCATCCGGCTGGAACGATTCGCCGACAGTTTTCGTGCCGCGACCGACATCATAGCATTGCCCTGCCGCCCGCCCGGTCCCGGCGAAATCGCCGTGCGCAACATCTGGTGCGGCGTCAACGGCATTTTTGACACCCAGATTGCCCGCAACGCCGTGGACTACGTGAAAATCGCGCCTCCCACCCTCACCGGTGTTGAGGCGCTCGGCGTGGTAAAGGCGGTCGGTGCCGGCGTTTCGAATTTCGCGCTGGGCGATGCCGCGGTGACTACTCGTTTCACCGGCGGCTATCGCCTGGGCAACACGGCGCCCGCGGCGAATTTCTGCGCCGTTCCTTCAGCGGACCGGGTCTGGCTGGCACTGGCCTCCACCGGGGTTTCCGCCCTCCTGGCGCTGGAACATGTCGGCGCGGTGCGCGACGGCGAAGTGGTTGCCGTCTCCGCCGCCGCCGGCGGCCTCGGCCATCTGATTGTGCAACTCGCCAAACTGCGTGGCTGTCACGTGGTCGCGGTATGCGGCGGCCCGCACAAGGCGGCCTTTGTGCGCAGCCTCGGCGCCGACCGGGTGATCGACTACCGAAACGAGAATGTCGCCGCCGTCCTTGCCGCCGACTATGCCAACCGCCTCGACGTCGCCATCGATACGGTAGGCGGCACCATTTTCGATGCTTTCCTCGACAATCTCGCCGTCCATGGCCGCCTGGTGGCCGGTGGTGCCGCCACCGATTTGCAAGGCAGGCCCGAAATGGTCACCGGCCCACGCATCGTGCATAAGCTTTACTACAAAGCCGCCTCGGTGCGCGGCTTCATGAATGGCCTGCTGCCGGAATTGTGGCCCGCTGCGCGCGCCAAACTGTTTCAATTGCAAAGGGAAGGCAAAATACTTGTGACGTTCGATGCGGTTTCTTTTTTCGGGCTGGCGCAGGTCTATGATGCGATTGATCGGTTGCTGGAAGGAGGTTCCATGGGTAAGGTTGTCGTGCAGCTTAGTAAGTAAGGAAGCAGTTCTTTTTTGAAAAAAAGAACCAAAAAACTTTTATCTCTTTGGCGCGGAACCGATGAGCAAAAGTTTTTTCGATGAATCGCGCTATGCAACGTGCCGACCTGAAGGCTTTCATAACCAGGCTCGCCCCGCAACCAGGCAACGGCCTGGCTGTCGGCATCAAGGCGAACATTGCGGTCGCGGGCCTTCCCTGGCACGCCGGCATCGCAGCCTACCGCGACCGCATCGCCGTGCAGGATGCGCAATGTGTCGCGCGCCTGCGCGCCGCCGGCGCGCGCATTGTCGGCCTGCTGAACATGGACGAAGCGGCATTCGGCGGCGTTACCGACAATCCCGTTTTCGGCCGCACGCAAAATCCCTGGCGCGCCGGCTACACCGCGGGCGGCTCCTCCGGCGGTGCCGGCGCCGCGGTGGCCGCTGGCTTGTGCGAGGCGGCCCTGGGCACCGACACGCTGGGCTCGGTCCGCATTCCTGCCTCCTATTGCGGCGTCATCGGACACGTGCCCGGCCCCGGCGTCATTTCAACCGACGGCGTCATTCCACTCGCGCCGCAATTCGACCGGGTCGGCATTCTGGCGCGCAACGTGGCAACAATCCGCACAATGCTGGTGTGGCTCACGCACAGCAACAATACGGAACAAGCGCCCGCACCGGCCGGCCCCATCGGCGTGCTGAACCTGGCCGGCCTCGCCGTCAGCCCGGCCGTCGCCGCGGCCCACGCGCGCGCGGCTTCGTTTCTCCGCCAAACCGGCCAGCCCGTGGCGCCCGTTTCGCTGGCACCGCTCGACTTTGCCGCGGTTCGCAAGGCCGCGCTGCTCATCGTGCAATGCGAGGCCGCCCGCGTGCACGCGAACGCCCTCGCCGACACAAGGAACGGTTTTTCCCCTGCCCTGCGCCGCAACATCGCCTGGGCCACCGCGCAACCGCCATCCCGTCACGCCGCGGCCGCGGCACAACTCGCCGCCGCCGCCGCCGCCATCTCCCACGCCTTTGCGCCCTTCACATCCGTATTGATGCCGACAACGCCGCAATCCGCCTTCGCCTTCACGGCCACCCCGCCGCGCAACCAGCCCGATTTCACCCTGTTGGCGAATATCGCGGGCATGGCGGCCACCGCGTTTCCCATGGGTCACGATGAGGAGAAACTGCCTCTGTCGGTACAGGCTGTGGCGGCGAGGGGCGAAGATTGCCTTGCGGTGGCGGCCTTATTCACGGCCGCTTTCTAATGTCCCGTCACAGGCACGAAACTCGTCTGCTTCAGCCGATCGAACACGATCGAGGAACGAACATGCGACACGCTCTCATGCGGCAGCAGCACATCGTTCACCAGCGCCGCGAGGTCGAGCAGCCCCGGCAAAATCGCCTTGAGCAAATAGTCGGCACCACCCGTCAGCGCATAGCATTCCTGAATCGCCGCCACGCCGCCTACCAGGTCGCGAAACCGCTGGGCGTTTTCCCGGCTATGGGTGCTGAGCGTCACCTCGATAAACACCAGCAGCGTGAAACCGAGCCTGCCTGCATCCAGCTCGGCGCGGTAGCCGCGGATCAGCCCGGCTTCCTCCAGCGCCGCACGCCGGCGTGAACATTGCGAAGGCGACAGCCCCACCTGGTCGGCCAGTTGCTGGTTGGTCAGCCGCCCATCCTGCTGCAACGCGCGCAACAGCCGCGCGTCGAACGAATCAATGCTCATTTCATGCATGCAAACAGCCATCCACGCATGGTTCGTGCGAAAATTAGGCCAGACAGGCTTCACTTTGCAAGGATTTATCGCGGCAATGCGTGCTAGTCTCCACACACTGCTTCCAAGGGAGAGCCGCACATGGGTCCGTTTCCGCACGATGCACCGCGCGCCACCATAACGGCCGACAATCCTTGCGGCACCGACGGGTTCGAGTTCGTCGAGTTCGCCCATCCGGAACCCGCCCACCTGCACGCCCTGTTTACCCGCCTCGGTTTTTCCGCCGTCGCGCGTCATCGCACGCGGCAAGCAACGCTCTATCGTCAGGGCGACGTTAATTATCTGGTCAGCGAAACGCCCGCCAGCCATGCCGCGCGCTTTGCCGCCACCCACGGCCCCTGCGTGCCCAGCATGGCATTTCGCGTCGCCAACGCGCGGCACGCCTACACCCACGCCCTCGCCCACGGCGCCCGCCCGGCCGACCCCGACCACGGCGCGCTCACACTGGACGTGCCAGCCATCGAGGGCATCGGTGGCAGCCTGATTTATTTCATCGACCGTTATAACGCCACCGGATCGGCCTACGACGCCGAATTCGAATGGCTCGGCGCCCCGAACCCCCGCCCCGCCGGCGCCGGCCTTTATTACATCGACCATCTCACCCACAACGTACATCGCGGCCGGATGGATGTGTGGTACGATTTTTACGCCCGCATTTTCAATTTCCGGCAAATTCGTTTCTTCGATATCAGCGGCAAGCACACCGGCCTCACCAGCCGCGCGCTCACCAGCCCGGACGGCCGCATTCGCATTCCGCTCAACGAGTCGGCCGACGATCAAAGCCAGATCGAGGAATATCTCCAGGCCTACAAGGGCGAAGGCATTCAGCACATCGCCTGCGGCACTGACGATATTTTCGCCACCGTCGGCGGCCTGCGCCGCGTCGGGGTGCAATTCATGCCGGCCCCGCCCGACACTTATTACGACATGACCGATACGCGCCTGCCGGGCCATACGGAGGACCTGCCGCGGCTGAAATCGCTCGGCATCCTGGTGGACGGCGAGAAGGTCGTGGGACAGGACAAGATCGGCACGCTGCTGCAGATTTTCTCGGCGAATGTGATCGGGCCCGTATTCTTCGAATTCATCCAGCGCAAGGGCAATGACGGGTTCGGCGAGGGCAATTTCCGGGCGCTGTTTGAGTCGATCGAGGCGGATCAGATACGGCGTGGCGTGTTGCACGCGGCGTAAGGAAGGGAAGGAAGTTCTTCTTTTTTGAAAAAAAGAAGCAAAAAACTTTTACTCATTGGCAAACGCGGCGCATGTCGAAATGCGCGCCGTACGCCAATAGGAAAAGTTTTTTGGTTCTTTTTTTCAAAAAGAACTGCTTCCTCCTTGCTGAGTCTCTCCCTCCGGTATCATAATCCCAGCAATGAGCCGGCGGCGCGCATGCAGGATAATTGCGATTTTCGTCGCCCTCGCGGCGCCAGCCGCGGCACGTCCTGCCGCGCACGGGTGGGGATTTGTCGGCACCCTGCCCTACCGCGGCCCGGCCGCCGCCAAGACCGGCACCACAATCCCCCTTGCCTCGGTCACCATTCCCTCCACCAAGGGCAAGAAATCCTACGCAACCACCATCGTCGGCGGCAACCCGTTCAGCCAGACCCTGGGTGTCACCACCGTGAACGTCATTGTAGTGCCGGTCATCGTCACGATCGGCAGCACCGTCTTTGATCCCACCGCGCCGGACAGTTGCATCCCCACCGGCAGCAGCGCGCTCGCCGCGTTCGAAGCCTCGCCCCTTCTGAACAACGTCGCCTTCGACGGCGGCACCGGTCCCGCGCATGCCGCCACCATGAACGGCGTCGATGTCGGCACCACCACCTACAATGACGCGGTGCGCCGCGCCGAGTTCTGGTCCTCCGTCGGCGGCAGCAACTACCACGTCGCCTTCAACGTGCAGGTGGCGAGCCCCTACAACATCACCGCGACCGATGTCCGCGAAATGGGTGGCGGCGCTGTGATCGGCACGCAATGCGCGCCCCTCGGCCTGCTGCCGCTGACGCAATTCGAGGGCTTCCTCACCCAGGTCATGCTGCCGCAGTTCAACAGCCCAACGAGTTTCGTGTATTTCCTGATGACGGACGTGGTCGCATCCGGCGCCTCGCCGCTGAGCTGCGAGAACGGTTGCCTTATCGGCTATCATGGCGCCGTCGGGTCACCGGTGCAAACCTTTGCCATTTCCGAATACGATACAACCGCCGGCTTCTGGTACCAGCCTGGCATTCGCGACATTTCGGTCTCCGCGCATGAATGGGGCGAGTGGCTCGACGATCCGCTGGGCACCAACGCGGCGCCAGCCTGGGGCAACATCGGCCAGGTATCCGGCTGCCAAACAAACTGGGAAGTTGGCGACCCGCTCACCGGCACCGATTTCCCAGCCATCACCATGGCCAACGGCACCAGCTACAACACGCAGGAACTCGCCTTCGTGTCATGGTTCTACACCAGCAAGGCCGGTTCATCGATCGGCGCCGGCGGCCTGTTTTCCGCCAACGGAACGTTTTCCGGTCCGGCCAAGGCGTGCCCGCCGGGGGGTACTTATGCGAACTGAAAAGAAGAAAGCAGTTCTTTTTTGAAAAAAAGAACCAAAAAACTTTTACTTATTAAGGGCACAACTTGATCGGCCCATTTGAAGCTGCGGCTTGGCGTAACGAGCAAAAGTTTTTTTTCAAAAAAGAAATAATTCCTTTTCGTCGTCTGTGTGCCAGACTTTATGCGCGATGGTGTAAACCACCAAAAAACCCCTCCACCTCGGCCACAAACCTGTCCAGCCGGTCATGATGCACCCAATGCCCGGCCCCCTCCACCACCACCACACGCGCATTGGAAAAATGCGCCGCCCTTCCATCAGCCTCAGGATTCGACGCCCAACTCTCGCCGCCATAAACCAGCAACGTCGGGCACGTAATCCGCGTCCACAAATACCGTATATCGTCGCGCGACATGTCATAAGGCGGCCAGGCGCGAATGTAATTGTCGAATTTCCAGCTATACGTTCCGTCCTCGTTCTGCCGCACCCCGTGCCGCGTCAAATGCAGCGCCTGCGCCTCCGACAAATGGCGGTTCTCCTCCTTCATGCGGGCGAACGCCTCATCGAGCGAACCATATTTCCGCGGCGTGCGCGCCGCCAGCTTGCGCTGCGCCCCCACCCACCCGCGCAACCGCTCGTCGATCGCCTTCTTCGCGAGCTCCGCCTCCATCGAAGGCGACGGCCCCAGCCCCTCGATCGCCACCAGCCGCCCCACATTCTCCGGGAAAACCCCGGCATAGCGCAGCGCGATATTCCCCCCCAGCGAGTGCGCAATGATCGACACCGGCGCCAGCCCCTGCTGATGGATCAGCTGCGCCAAATCGTAAATGAAACAATCCATCCCGTAGCTGCCCGCGTCCGACCACGCGCTGTCGCCATGCCCCCGCAAATCCGGCGCGATAATATGGAATTTGTTCCGCAGGCGGTCGGCCACCCAATCCCAGTTGCGGCAATGATCCCGCCCGCCATGCAGCAGGATCAGCGGCGGCCCGGACTCGTTGCCCCAGTCGACGTAATTCAGCCGCAGACGCTGGCTGATATAGCTGCGCGACGTTGGGCCCATTCAAGCAAAAGGAAGCCGTTCTTTTTTGAAAAAAAGACCCAAAAAACCTTCACTCATTGGCATCGGTGCCCCAATCGCCGCATATGCCAGGTAGCAAAAGTTTCTTGGTTCTCTTTTTCAAAGAAGAACTGCTTCCTTCCTTCAATGCACAACACAAACAACAGCGCCCCCCACCCCCCACAATATATCGATCATAACCCCCAACAACCCGTCCGCATTCCCCCGCACCCGCCCCTGCATCCCCGTCCGCCGCAACACCGCCGGCCGACGCGCTGCCACCCAAAGGCGCGTCGCCGCCGCCCCGCTGCAAGCCAGGCACGCCGCCGGCAACACCATCGGCAGCCGCAGCCCGATCACCGCCAGCGGCAGCCCCCCCACCACCGCCAGCGCGCCAAAACACACCGCCAGCTTGGCGTTCAGCACCGGCGTCCGCGCCACCGGCGACGTCGCCGCCAGCGCCTCCGCCTGGTCCGCCTCGAACGGCGGCGCCACCAATATGCGCGCAATCCGCCCGGTCATCAGCGCCGTCAGGAACACCACCCCCGCCGGCGACTGATTGCCAGGGCCACCCATATGCATCAGCGCAATGCCCCCCGGCACCAGGAACACAAACTGGTAGAACACCTGCGCCGGCAACCCAGGATGGCGCACCAGCAGTAGCAACTCCTTGCGCATCAACGCGCCCGCAAGCCCCCGCCTGAACCGCCCGGACACCCCCGCCGACATCGCCCGCCGCGGCTGCGCAAACGTATTCAGCACCCCGGCCGCATAAACCTGCCCCAGAAAACGCCCGACCAGCAAAACGATCATGACGGACGTCGCCAGCATCGCCACCATCGGCCACGGCTCGCCCAGCAGCGCCCGCGCCGGCCACCATTGCGGCCAGCCATGCCCGTTCGGCGTCGGCGCCACCAGCCGCCATAACGACTCCCGTGTATGGTCCGGCAGCAGCAGCCGCAATTGCGTCGCCAGGAACGACGCAGCCCCCAGCAGCGTCGCCAGCACCCTGGCGTACAACCGTGTCCAGCGCGCCCCCACCAGAAGCAGCAGCCCGAACGTCAGCGTCGCCCCCGTCGCCGACGCCGCCAGCGACAGCGCAATCAGCACCGGATAGGTGCCCGCCCACGCCAGGCTGCCGTGCAGCAACATGCCGTTCACCACCGGCACCACCACCAAAATCGGCAGAAACCCCGCAATCACCGCAATCGAAAGCAGCCGCGTCGTCAGCACCCGACCCATCGGCATCGGCGACGACATCAGCAGGTCGAGATCGCCTCGCTGATATAGTGCATCCACCGCCTCCGAAATCGCCTTCGACAGGAACAGCGTGAACGACCCGCCCACCGCCACCGTCAGCACCACCAGCGTCTCCACCCGCGCCCCGTCGCGCAGATGCGCCAGCATCGGTGCCGCAAGAAATCCGCTCAGGTGCAGCAAAACGACGGTCGACAGCATCACTGTGGCAACGGTGGTGCTGCGCCCCTTCCCCGCCGCCCGCATATCCCGCGCCGCCAGCCGCAAATCATGCTTCAGCAACCACAGAGTAGAGCCAGGCCGCGCAATCATCGGACGGTTCACGCGGCGGTCAGATGCAGGAACACGTCTTCCAGCGTGCCGCTGTCATGCCCGGCCTGGCTGCGCAACGTCGAGAAATCCCCCTCCGCCACCATCCGCCCGCCCACGATGATGCCGATCCGATCCGCCAGGCGCTCCGCCACTTCCAGCACATGGGTGGTAATCACCACGGTGCCCCCCGCATTCACCCGCGTGCGGAGCAAATCCTTCACCTGCCGCGACGCCGCCGCATCCAGCCCGCTCAGCGGTTCATCCAGGATCAGCAGCCGCGGATCATGCAGCAGCGCCCCCGCCAGCGCCGTCTTCTGCCGCATCCCGCGCGAAAAACCCTCGCAGAATTCATCGCGGTGCGGCCACAGCCCCAGTTCCGTCAGCAACCCTTGCGCCCGCGTCCGCGCCAGCGCCGTCGGCACGCTCCATAATCCGGCGATGAATTCCAGATATTCCAGCGGCGTCAGCCGGTCATACAGCAAGGCCTCGTCCGGCAGCCACGCAGTGATGCGCTTGGCCGCGGCCGGGTCCGCCAGCGCGTCGATGCCGGCGATTTCGATGCTGCCCGCATCAGGGTTCAGCAGCCCGCACACCATGCGCAGCGTCGTCGTCTTGCCGGCGCCGTTGGGGCCGAGCAGGGCGTAAATTTCACCGGCGGCAATGGAAAGATCGAGGTCGATAACGGCTGGCCGGCCGAAGGATTTGCAAAGGCCACGAACGTTGAGCATTCGCTGCCTATAGCGCAATCCACCAGGCGGAAAGCAAGAATTTCATAGCACACGCGAATTGAATGCCCCCCGCGCCCGCTTCGGTTGCGCGCAACGGTCGCCGGTCACAGGTCGCCGGCTCACCCGACACCTATCGATGCCCGATGCCCGACGCCCTCACGCCGCCGCCGGCTGCGCTTCCGGCCGCGCATCGGCAAACGGCGGCAACGCCAGGCAAGCCTGCTCGATCGCCACGATGCGCGGAAACGCCGCCAGATCAACGTTCGAACGCCGCGCATTGGCCACCTGCGGCACCAGCATCACATCGGCCAGCGTCACCGCCTCGCCGCAGCAATACGGCGCACCCACCATCTGCTCCAGCGCCGCGAACCCGACATGGATCCAGTGCGCATACCACGCCCCTACCGCCTCGGGTGATTGTTCCAGTGTGTCGCGCAAATAACCCAGCACGCTGGTGTTGTTCAGCGGGTGAATATCGCACGCAATCAGCGCCGCCAGCGCCCGCACCCGCGCCCGCGCGATCGCATCCCGCGGCAACAGCGCCGGCTCCGGATACGCCTCCTCCAGCCATTCCAGAATCGCCGGCGACTGGATCAGCGTGGACCCGTCATCCAGCACCAGGCACGGCACCCGCCCCTGCGGATTGATCGCCCGAAACGCCGCCCCGTGCTGCTCGCCGCCGCCCCGCAGCAAATGAATTTGCACCGTCTCGACGGCCACATGCTTGAAATTCAGCGCAATGCGCAACCGATACGAAGCCGACGAGCGATAATATTCGTAGAGAGTCATTTCCCCACCCTGGCCCCCACCCTGCGATACCACGCGGCACCTCTCTACTTAGGGTGCGGTGCCCTTCGCAACCCACCAACCGCAAACATGTCATGATATCTATATTGACATTTTGGGTCATATAAACTAACCTGCTCCGCATGACAACACCCATCCGCATTCTCCGCGCCAAGGCGCAAGCCCGAAACCCCGCCCACTTCGCCCTCACGGCGCGACAACGCATAAGAGAGGAATCCATCATCGACATCGCCCGCCACCTCATCGCCGATGAAGGCCTCGAAAACATCACCTTCACAGCCCTCGCCAGGGCGCTGCGAATGTCGGCGGCCACCCTGGGCTTCCATTTCGTCGACCTGCCCGCCCTGCTCAGCGAAATTATCCGCCGCCACCTGCACGCCCTCGCCGCCGAACTCGGCAAGACACGCGCCGACGACCCCCACCGCCTCGCCAAACGCCGCGCCGCCTACGTCGCCTACACCCGCACCCCCATGGGCGGCCTCTCGGAGGCCCACTTGCTGCTCGTCCGCGACCTCCACACCCTGCCACCCGACGAACGCGAAGGCCTCGAACTGATCCGTTACGAACTCGGCGAATGCCTCACCGACGGCAGCGTCGAGGACGCCTTCCTCTTCCTCGACGCGCCTCTGCTCACCCCGGCGCGCATCGAATCCTACATCCGCAGTACCGCCGCCCCGCCACCCGCCGCGCCCGCCGCACCCGCCTTCACCACAACCGACCCCCGCGCCCCGGACGAAAAACCCGGCGACTGGTTCCTCTCCTACAACGGCCTGAACAACCCCCGCGCCGGCCCCCACGCCGCCTGAATAACGCGCAAAGATTTTTGTTTTTTTCAAAAGAACAACATAAGGAAGCAGTTCTTATTTGAAAAAAAGCACCAAAAAGCTTTTGCTACCAAAAAGCTTTTGCTAATGGCGTCACGCGTACGTTTCCTGAAGGCCAATCCGGCGCCGCTTGTGACAGACAAAAGTTTTTGGTTCTTTTTTTCAAGAAGGAACTGTTTTTTCTTTTCCCTTACGCCGGCAAGAACCGCGCCAGCGTCAACGTCCCCAACGAAGACAATATCTGATAGGAAGCCTGCAACTGCGTCTGCGCCTGCGTCAATTTCGTTGCCACCTGCGCCAAATCCGCGTCCTGCAAGTTGGCGAGCTGGCTTTGCAACGTCGTGTTGGTATCGCCGAATTCGGTCTGTGCGCTGTTCACCTGGTCCTGCCGGTCGCCGAGCGCACCGATATCGTTATTGATGGCGCTCACCGCGCCGCTGAAGGTCGTGACCAGCCCTTGCACGAGCGGCAGGAAGTTCGGATTGGTCGATTGCGTTGCGGTCAGGTTCGCCAGGGTGCTCAGGCCGTAAAGTATATCCTGCGTGTAGGACCCCGTGCTGGTGGTGCCTGTGCCGGTGGATTGCGCATTGCTGTTGGCATTGGCGAGCGGCGCCAGCGCCACCTGCACGCCGCCGCCGAGATCGACGCTGCTCTGTGCGCTATTGGCGAGCGACGGCGCGAACGGCGAATTGGCACCGGTGGTGGCCGCCGCCAGCGCCGCCGCCTGTGTCGCCGTGGCACCATTGGTGGTAAGCCCCGCCACCGCACCTTGAATGGCCGCGTAATAGGCGGTCTGCGTCATGCCGCTGGCGTTGGGAACCGGTGGCGTATCGCTATCCTGCCCGGCGAACACATAAACGTCGCCAACCTTGGTATTCAGCAATCCCGCCACCTGCTGCAAGGCATCCTGTGCGGCGGACGAAACGGTGCCGATCGTCGCCGGCGCCGTCTCCATGCTCAGGCACTGGCTGGCGAAATTGCTGGCCACGCCCTCGATCTGGCCAAGGGCTGTCTGCGCCGCCGCCTGGATCGACCCGGCATTCTGCGTATTGGTCTGCAACTGCGCCGTTTGCGCAATCTGCACCGACAGATCCAGCGCCGGTGCCGCCGCCTGCCCGAGCCCCGCATAATTGCTGGAGACATAACCGCTGGACGTCTCCTGCGTCAGTTGGTCGATCTGCTGTTTCACCTGCCCGGTCGAATTGACGATCTGGTCCAGCGTGCCGAAATCGGTGACGGAAAGGCTCATGCTCATGACTACACCGCGGCCAACAGGGTTGATTCCATGCTCTGGATCGTGCTAATAATCTTTGCGTTGGCGCCATAGGCGTTCTGCAACTGAATCATCAGCGACATCTGGCTGTCCATATCCACACCGACCGAGGATTGCAGTTGGCTGGAAAATGATTGCTGCGTTGCCGTGCCATCGGCCGCTTCCGCCGCCGCCGCCGCCGCGTCCGATGATTGGGAGGAGGTGATGTCGTTGGCGAAATCTCCCAGCGTCGCCGGTGCCAGGAACGGCGCCGCCAATGTGCCGGAGGCGCCGAGCCCTGTTGTATTCGCCGCCGGTTGCGCCACCCCCGCCTGCACGTCCGGCCCCAGCGCGTAATTCAGAACCCGGTTGATCATGCCGGTAAATCCGGCCAGGTTGTTCGGATTGGGCGTGAACGCGCTCGCCCCCGCAGGGCTGCCCGCCACCGCCTGCGTGCCATTGACCACTAACGCCGGATTGCTGGTGACGGACGGATTAACCGTAATGATGGCGGAAAAACCGAGATAGCCAGACTGCACCGGCGTGCCACCCCCTTGCGGCACATTCTGCTGCCCATCGGTGAACAGATTGAGCCCCTGCGCCGAGAAATTGCCCGCCAGGCTCTGCGAGAACTCATCGAGCTCGGCCGAATAGGTCGGCATCGTGGTGTCGCGCAGCGTCACGTTGGCGGCGATGCTGCCGCCGCCGAGCTGGGCGGTAACATCGCTGCCGCCGAGCACGATGCCCGGCAGGCCGCCGCCCGGATAAAACAGTGTGGGCCCCGTCGTCGCGGCGGCGACCGACAGCGGGTCGGATGCATGAGTCGGCAATTGCACGCCGCCCGGGGTGAACACGATCAGGTCGCCATTCGGCTGCTCGGAGAACTGCGCGTTGACCAACCCGGAAACCGTCGTGCAAAGCGCGTTGCGCTGGTTTTCCAGATCGGCTATGCTCCCGCCCTGCCCTTTCAACGCGATGATCTGATCCGATAGGGTGCCGATCTGCCCCAGCACCGTGTTCAATTGGGACACGCCGGAAACCAGATTGTTCTGCGCCGTCTGCGCCGCCTGCTGATAGCTGTTGGAAAGCGTATTTATCTGCTGCGTCAGCGACTGCGCCGCATTCACCACCGCCTGCTGTTGCGGCTGGCTGGAAGGATCGTTCAGCAAGGCGGAGAAACCGTTGGCCACATCGCCCAGCAGGCTGCCGAGATCGGTGCCCTGCCCCACCGCCCCCAGAATCGGCTGCAACGCGGTCAGCGCCGCGTTGGTGGTGGTCGCACCGGCCGCCACGGCGTTCTGTCCATACAGCGCGCTCTGCAGGCTCTGATTGGTCGCCAGTTGCGTCGCACCGGCCTGCGCGCCGAAACCCTGGCCGCCAGCCTGCAGGCTGGTCTGCGTCGCCTGTTCGCTGGCAAAGCCCGGCGTGTCCGCATTGGCGACATTCTGCGAAATGACGCCGTAGTCCCGGCTGATATTGGCCAGGCTGGAATTGGCGACGCTGAGCGCCGAATCGAGGCCCATGGTGCAGCCCTGCTCAGTGCCCGCGGCGCGCTATCATTGCAGCATGGAAAGCGTCGTCTGCAGCATCTGGTTCGCCGTGGTAATCACCTTGGCGTTGGCGCCATAGGCGTTCTGCGCCACGATCAGGTTGGACAATTGGGTGGCGATATCCACGTTGCTGCCCTCCACCGAGCTGCTCACCAGCGTGCCGGCGCCGTTCTGATTCTGGCTCTGCGCAATCGCCACGCCGGAATCCTGCGTCGCGGTGAAGGCCTGCCCGTTCTGCCGCTGCAACGCATCCGGATTCTCGAAGGTGATCACCGGCACTTGCGCCACGGTCACCGACTGCCCATTATTGTAATTTGCGCTGACCGCGCCGGTGGACGCGATCGATATGCCGGTGAACGCGCCCGGCGCCGAGCCGTCCTGCGTAATGCTGCTGAGGCTGTAGCTCGTGCCGGCGAACTGGGTGACACCGTTGCTGCCGCCAAACGTGCCGAGATTGAGGTTGATCGTCTGCGAATTGCTGTTGAACGTGGGTGACAGCGCCAGGCTCGCCTCATTGTCGGTGCCCGGCGGGTTCACCGCGACGCTGCCGGTGGGCGCCGACAAGGTCTCGATGGTTCCGTTGGTGTTGAATTGTACCTGGGCCGTGCCGATGGTGGTGCCCGGCTCGTCCGGCGAGGTCAGTGTCAGCGTCCAGGCATTGGGCGTGCCCGCCACCTGGGCCCAGTTGGTATCGAGCTCGTGTGCGTTGCCCTCGGCGTCGTACACCTGCACCGTGGCCGACAGCGAACTCGTGGCGCTGGGCGTCGCCGGCACGTTGGCAACCAGCGTTACGTTCGCCGTGGCAACCGGCTGGAATTGCCCCTGGGTGATTTGCAGCGGCGCCAGCGAACTGGTGTTGGTCACACCGGTGGCGGAGTTCACCGTCCAGCCATTGAGATATTCGCCGGCGCTGTTCACCAGATAGCCGTTCTGGTTGAGGTTGAAATCGCCGGTGCGGGTATAATATTGCTGGGTCGAGAAGTTCGGCTGGCCGGTCGCCGTCGCGCTTGTCTGTTCGGACGCGGAAAAGAACCCGTTGCCGTCGATCGCCAGCGCCAGCGGATCGGAGCTCTGGGTGATCGAACCCTGCACGTTGTTCTGATATTCCGGCGCCGTCACCACGTTGCCCGACTGATTTTCGGTGGCCGAACTCGCGGTGACGTAATCGATGAAGCTGGTGTTGGTGCCCTTGAACCCCACCGTCTGGCTGTTGGCGGTATTATCGGAAATGTTGCTGAAAGCGGCAGCCTGCGCGGAAAGCCCGCTGATCGCCGTATTCATCGCACCGAACAAGGACATCGTAGTCTCCATAGGCAAGTGTGTAACAAGGGACGATCGGCCGCCTGGCGCCTGCACCCATGCTACAGAGGCCAGTGTCTCGGCAGCACCCCGGCAAAGCAGCATATTGCGTGCCACGCCCGCCGCCCGCACCACGGCGCCGTTTCGCGCCGCACCAGCCCCTGCCGCGCGGCCATCGGCAAATTGTGCCGGGCTGTTTCTGCCTGCCGAACCATGTGGCACCCGCCCTCGGGCAAATAGCGGGCCGAATTTGCCAACCCATATAGTCGCGCAAGCAACACCGCCGGCCCCGCCACCTCTGGCCCGCTTGTTGCACGATACCGCAGCGGAGCACAAAACATGGCCGCCGCGCACGCATCCCTTCTGACCTTGCTGACGCCTACTGCAAAACCGGCGACGCTGCCGACCGCGCGCCACGCCGCGGGCACCGCCACCGCTCGCGTCACTTTCACCGCCGTTCTGGCGCTGCACACGGATCGTGCCCAGCAGGCGGTCCCGTCGCCGCACCCCGGCCCGCCCATCGGCGCAGAAGCGGCGGAAACGGCATCGGAACGAACACCGGAAGCGGCCGGCGCGACGCTCGCCCGGCTACCCAATATGATAACGCAACAAATGGCCGGCGCAAGGAGCCGCCCGTCCGTGTCGCCCTCTCCGCCCACGCCCGCGGCGCCAAAACCCACTATTGCCGCCGGCACGGACGCAGCCCCCGCCGCCCCAGCCGTCCCAACGGGCGACGTGGCAATCATGCCGCCGGTCGTTGCGTCCCCTATTCTTCAGCCACCGGTCCTTCAGTCGCCGGTCCTTCAGTCACCGGTCCTTCAGTCACCGGTCGTTCCCGGCGCGGCCGCCGCGCCACCGAACGCCGCTTCCGATCCGGCGCACCACGCCGCGGAGACGCCGGCGGCCGTCGCTGCCACATCCCAGCCCATTCAGGCGTTGGCTGTTGCACCCGACAGCATCCTGCCGGCCGCGGCGCACACCACCGCGCGGCTGGCAAACCAGGCAGCGCGAGCGACCACCGAGAATCACGCCCAGAACCGGACCTCGGCGGCTGTGTCGATTCCTGTTGCGTCGCTTGCGCCGACAGCCGCCGCGGCCGCTATCCTCCCGGCGGCAGCACCGCAGCCAAAGGCATCGCCGCGCGCCAGCACACCGCATGTCACCCCGGCCGCGACCGCAGGCACGCCGCCACCCACGGTCGCACAAGCGGTCGCCACCTCACCGCCCGCGCCGGCGCCAGCGAACCTTGCCGCCAACCTGAAATCACCGCCAACAGAGCCGTCCATCGCCCCGGCCCAGGAGATCAGCGCCCCGCGCCCCCCCACCGTCCCGGCGGCAGCGGCCCACCTCGGCCAGGGCCCCCTGCCGGCCGCCGTCAGCGGGCCGTTCGAACCTCCGTCCGAAACGGAGGCGGATTTCGCGACGGCGGCTGGCGGCACCGACCGGGCATCCGCGGCAACGCCTCCCCACGGCGCACCTCAGCCGGTGCAAGCGGCGTTCGACGCCAAGGCAGATCAGCCGACCGCTGCTGCGTCCCCGGCGCCGGTGGCGCCCACCGCCGCACCGCCCGCCGTCGCCGCCACCCAGACTGTGCCCCAAGCGCGCACGCCAGACACCGTCGGCAGCCCCGACAAGCCCTCGCAGGACGGCCTGCCGGCGACAACATCCGCCACGGACCCAGCGTCGGGCGACGTGGCGCTCGCCGCCATCGCGCCGCCGCCAACCGCCCAGACAGCGCCCACCGCCGCGGCGTCCGCGACCGCCCCACCGAGCCCCGCCTTGCAGGTGGTTCATGCGGTCGCCGGCGTGCATGTCGCGGCCGGCGCCCAGGGGCAGGTCACCATTCACCTCCAGCCGGGCGATCTCGGCGCCGTGCAGGTGAAGATCGAGCGCGCCCCCGACGGCACCGCGACGGTTACGGTGCAGGTGGAAAAGTCGGAGACGCTGCAAACCCTGCAGCAGGACATCTCCCACCTGCATCAGGCGCTCGACCGCGCCGGCGTGCCCACCGAGCTGCGTCAGGTGACGCTTCACCTCGCCCCGGCGGGATCCACGGCCGAGACTGGCACGGGCAGCGGGAATGGCCAGGGCCCAGGTTCGGGGCAACAGAGCATGGGGCAAGGACCTGGCCCTGGCGGCGGATTTTCGCGCGGCGGCCAGCCGCAACAGCAGTCGCGCGACCAGCAGGCAACACCGTCCGCCACCAACACCGACGATGACGCGGCGCCGCACTGGCTGCCGGTCGGCGTCAACATCACGGCCTGAGGAGAAACCGCCATGGGTACCACGATCACCGGCCCGATGAGCCTCGGTCAGGCCGCCGACGCAGCCGCCGCCGCCGGCGCCCTGTCGAGCACCAGCGGCACCTCGGCCAGCAGCGGCGCGAGCGCTGTCGGCACCAGCGCGCTGGCGTCACTTTCCGGTAACTTCAATGACTTCCTGAACTTGCTTATGACGCAGGTGCAGAACCAGGACCCGACACAGCCGATGGACAGCAGCCAGTTCACCACCGAACTGGTGCAATTCACCGGCGTGCAGCAGCAGGTCGCCACCAACACCAGCCTCACCCAGCTCATTTCGATGCAGCAAACCAGCCAGGTGCTGCAATCCTCCAGCCTGGTCGGCCAGGTGGCCACCGTCTCGTCGAACGAAATCGCGCTGCAAGGCGGCACCGGCACGCTCACCTTCAACGGCACGGCCGGGCAAACCGTCGCGGTCTCCGTGGTCAATGCGAGCGGCCAGCCGATCCAGGATGCGACCGTCAACGCGGTGGCCGGGGCCAACAGCTGGACCTGGAATGGCACCGACAATAGCGGCAACCCGGTGCCCGACGGTGGCTACCGCGTGGCGGTCGAGACCGAGCCGGCCGGCGGCGGTGCCGCGGTCGCGGTGCCGTTCTCGGTGGTGGGGACCGCTACCGGTGTTTCCACCAGCGGCAGCACCACGATGCTCGATCTGGGGCTGCTGCAGGTGCCGCTATCGGCGATGGAAAGTGTCAGTAGTAATTGAAAGTATAAGAAACAAAGCAGTTCTTTTTTGAAACAAAGGACCAAGAAACTTTTATCTGTTGCGGCAGCACCTGATGGCCGGGAGCAAAAATTTTTTGGTTCTTTTTTTCAAAAAAGAAATGCTTCCTTGGCTTCCCGCGCCGTCTCAAATTTACTCCCCCGTAACGCGCCCTGACGCAATCTGCCGCCTCACAACAGGCGGCACATGAAGCCGATACTTGATGGATTGCGGGCGCTCGGCCCGGCGCGGTTGCTTGCACTTGCCGGCGTGGGCGTTGCCATGCTGGCGATGCTGGCGCTGCTCGCGGTGCGCGGCGGCACTGGCGTGAGCCGCATGTCGCTGCTCTATGCCGACCTCGACAGCCGCGAGGCGGGGCAGATCGCCGAGGCGCTGGACCGCGCCCACATCGCCCACCAGGAGCCGGGTGCCGGCGACCGGGTGCTGGTGCCGTCCGAGGAGGTGGCGCGCGCCAGACTGATGCTCGCCAAGGATGGCCTGCCTTCCGGCGGCTCCATCGGCTACGAAATATTCGACCGCGGCGATGCCATGACGGCGAGCGACTTCCAGCAACAAATCAACGAAACCCGTGCGTTGGAAGGCGAACTGTCGCGTTCCATCCACATGATCACCGGCGTGCGCGCGGCCCGCGTGCATGTGGTGCTGCCGCACCGCGAGCCGTTCGCGCACGATGCCCAGCCGGCGCAGGCCAGCGTGGTGCTGACCATGGCCGGTGGTGCGCGGCTCGACAGCCAGGGCGTGCAGGCGGTGCTGAACCTGGTGGCCGCCGCCGTGCCGGGACTGAAGCCGCAGGGCATATCCGTGATCGACAGCCGCGGCATGGTGCTGGCCCGCGCCGGCCAGCCGACCGGCGAGGACGAGGCGGTGACCAGCGGTGATGAAATGCGCCGTGCCACCGAGGCCAAGCTCTCCCGCGGCATCGAGGACATGTTGGAGCGCACGCTGGGCGTGGGCCATGTGCGTGCCGAGGCCGCGGTGGAAATGAATTTCGAACACCTGAACGAAACCACCGAGAGCTACAATCCGGACCAGCAGGTGGTGCGCAGCACGCAGACCGTCACCGACAAGAACAAGAGCACGGACGGCGAGAAAAACGTCTCGGTGCAGAACAACCTGCCGAACGCCGACGCCGCCACCGGCGCCACCTCCGGCAGTTCGGACGATCGTAACGAGGAGACGACGAATTACGAAATCGGCAAGACGGTGCGCACGCTGGTGCGCGCACAACCGCAAATCGCACGCATTTCCGTGGCCGTCATGGTCGATGGCGTGACCGACGCGGCGGCCGGCGGCAAGCCGGCGTGGCACGACCGCAGCGCCGACGAGCTGGCCCGCATCAAGCAGCTGGTGCAGAGCGCGGTGGGGTTCGATGCCAAGCGCGGCGATACCGTGCAGGTGGTTTCGATGCGTTTTGCCGAGGAGCTGGCGGGCGATTCCGGCGGCCGCGGCCTGTTCGGGCTCGGGCTCGAAAAGGCCGACATCATGGGCCTCGCGCAGTCCGCCATTTTGGGCGTCGTCGTGCTGATGACATTGCTTCTGGTGGTGCGGCCGATGGCGATGCGCCTGACGGTGGCTGGCGCCGGGAGCGAGGACGCCTCCCTGCTCGGCGAAGGCGGCGAGGGAATGACTGTCATGGGGCCGGACGGCACGATGCGCGCCCTGCCGAAGCCGCAAGGCAGCGGCGGCGGCGCGGAGGAGGACGACGCCATGGTCGAAATGGCCAACATCGAGGGCCAGTTGCGCGCGAGTTCGATGCGTAAACTGGTCGAACTGGTCGATAAACATCCGGAGGCCTCGCTGTCGATCATGCGCGGCTGGATGAGCGCGGAGCGGAGCTGATGGCCGCTGCCACCGACCTTTCCGAACTGACCGGCTCGCAGAAGGCGGCCATCGTCATGCTGGCGCTGGGCGAAGACCAGTGCGCGCGCCTGTTCGGCATGATGCACGAGGACGAGATCAAGGAAATCTCGACCGCCATGGCCATGCTGGGCTCGGTGCGGTCCGACCTGGTGGAGAAAATCTGCCAGAATTTCTCCGAAAGTCTCGGCAGCGCCGGTGCGCTGGTCGGCAATTTCGAAAGCACCGAGCGACTGCTTGCCAAGACCCTGCCGCGCGACCGCGTGGCGCAGATCATGGAGGAAATCCGCGGCCCGGCCGGCCGCACCATGTGGGACAAGCTTGGCAACGTGAACGAGGCGGTGCTGGCGAATTATTTGAAGAACGAATATCCGCAGACCGTCGCCGTGGTGCTGAGCAAGGTGAAGGCCGACCACGCGGCGCGCGTGCTGAGCCTGCTGCCGGACAGTTTCGCGATGGAAGTGGTGATGCGCATGTTGCGCATGGAAAGCATCCAGCGCGACGTGCTGGACGGCGTGGAGCGCACGCTGCGGGCCGAATTCATGAGCAATCTGGCGCGCAGCTCGCGCCGCGACGCGCACGAAATGATGGCCGAAATATTCAACAATCTCGACCGCGCGTCCGAAGCGCGGTTCGTCGCCGCGCTCGAGGAACGCAACCGCGAGGCGGCCGACCGGATCAAGGCGTTGATGTTTACATTCGACGATTTGCAGCGCCTCAGCCCGGCCGCCATGCAGGTGTTGCTGCGCAGCGTCGACAAGGAGCGTTTGCCGCTGGCGCTGAAGGGTGCGTCGGAACGGCTGCGTGACATGTTCTTCAAGAATTTGTCGGAACGCGCGGGCAAGATGCTGAAGGACGATATCGATGCGCTGGGGCCGGTGAAACTGAAGGATGTGGACGATGCGCAATCCGCCATCGTGCTGACCGCGAAGGAACTCTCGGCGAGCGGCGAAATCGAAATTGCCAGCAGCAACAGCGACGAGGAGATGGTGTATTAATGCCGCCGGCGCCACGGCGTTGCGTGGCCGCCGCCTCGGACGACCATTTCGCGCGCGTCACACGCGGCGCTTACCGGGCATTAACGAAACTCTCGCTAAGTGTGCGTTCGGAAAGTCGGTCTGGCGAGTCAGCTGGCCTGTTTTGCTGAGCACCGGCGCGGAGTGGCCGCCTGGCCATGAGCACGGAGCGCAGGAAAACCGCGTCAGACGGCCGCCAGAGCGGCTTTACGGACGAACACTGTCACCCAGCAGGACTCTCGTCATGGACGGCCTAGCTCCCGCCTTTCTGCGATCCGATTTGTGGCCCGGGCCCCAGCACAGGCCGGGGCATGACACCGATCCGGAACGCGACGACCTGCCGATGTCGTTCGGCCGTCCGCCACTCGGCATCCTTTATGTCGAGGATTTCGACGCGCCGGCAGCGCCCGAGCCGCCGCCGGTGCCGGTGCCGGTGCCGGCCATCGTGGCACCGCTCATTTCGCCCGAGGATGTCGAGCGGGCGCGCGAGGCGGGCCGCCAGGCGGGCCTTTCGGAGGCGCGCGCCGAGGAATCGGCGGTGCAGGCGGAATTGCGCACCGCGGCACTCGCCGCCATCGGCGATGCGCTGGGGTCGGCGCGGGCTGACGCGGCGCGCATTGCGCACGCCATGGCGGACGAACTCGCGGCCACGTTGCTGGCACTGCTGCAAGCGGCGCTGCCGGCGGCGTCCGACAATTTGGCCGCTGGGGAAATTACGGCGCTCGTCGCCGCGCTGCTGCCGGGCCTCAGGCGCGAACCGAGTGCCGCGATTTGCGTGCATCCGTCCCTGCTCGGTGACATCAGCAGTTCACTGCAAACGTTGTGGCCCGACCATGGCGGCCGCCTTGCCGTCATGCCGGATGAAGCGCTGGCGCGCGGCGACGTGCGCGTCTCGTGGGAGGACGGCGAGGCGAGGCGCGACACACGCGCGCTGTGGCAATCGGTGCGCACGGCGCTGGGGCCGTACGCCCTGCCCAGCCTGGAAACAATTCTGCAGGAGTCGGCGCATGGCGGGTGAAAATGACTTTACCGAACTGACCGGCCCGATCCTGCAACCGACGGACGCGCCGGCCCGCGCCGCGCGCGACCTGGAAGCCGTCTACGACATTCCGGTGACGGTCAGCGCCGTGCTGGGCCGCACGACCATGCAGGTGTCGCAATTGCTCAAACTCGGCCGCGGCGCTGTGGTCGAACTCGACCGCAAGCTCGGCGAGGCGATCGACGTGTATGTCAACAACCGCCTGGTTGCGCGCGGCGAAGTCGTCATGGTGGACGACAACCGCCTGGGCATTACGATGACGGAAATCGTCAAGGCCGATCGTGCGGGGAATTGAAGGATTTGCCCAGACAAAGATGGTAGGCAGCACTTCTTTCTTGAAAAAAAGAAGCAAGAAACGCTTGCAAATGGCGTGCAACCAACGGTTCACATCGGCCAACTGGGTGCCATCCCAAACAGACAAAAGTTTTTTGGTTCTTTTTTTCAAAAAAGAGCGGCTTGCTTCGTTATGACCCGCGTCCTCCTGATAGGCGCCCTGACCGGCGGCATGGTGGCGCTGGCGCGTGATATCGGCCGTGCCGGCGGGCGCGTCACGCAAGTGGAACATAGCACCGCGGCCCTGGCCCATGTTCGCGGGGACGCGGCTACCGCGCTGATTCTGTGTGACATTTCGCAGGATATCGCCTTCCTGTGCCGTGCGCTGGCCGCCGAGCGCATGAACGTCAAGCTTGTCGCCATCGGCATGGATCCCTCGCCCGCCCAGGCGGCGGCGGCGATGCGCGATGGGGCACGCGATGTCGTGACCCTGCCCGCCGATCAGGCGCTGCTCGCCGCCCTGCTGGCCGCCGCGAGTGGCGCGCCCGGCGCGCCCATCGTGCGTGACCCGGCGATGCTCGCGGTGCTGCGCCGCGCGGAACAGATCGCCGTGTCGGATGCGTCGGTGCTGATTACCGGCGAATCGGGCACCGGCAAGGAGGTTCTGGCGCGGCTTATTCACCAGAAATCACGCCGTGCCAGCGGCGCCTTCGTGGCGCTCAATTGCGCCGCCATTCCGGAAAACCTGCTGGAAAGCGAATTGTTCGGCCACGAAAAGGGGGCGTTTTCCGGCGCGCTTGCCCGCCGTATCGGCAAGTTCGAGGCAGCCAATGGGGGCACCTTGCTGCTCGACGAAATCAGCGAAATGGAACTGCGCCTGCAGGCCAAATTGCTGCGCGCGATTCAGGAGCGGGAAATCGACCGCGTCGGCGGCAGCGCGCCGGTGCGGGTGAATGTGCGCATTCTCGCCACCAGCAACCGCGACCTGCCGGCCGAAGCCGCGGCCGGCAGGTTTCGCGAGGATTTGTTTTTCCGCCTCAATGTGGTGGGCCTGCGCATTCCGCCGCTGCGCGAGCGGCCGGCCGATATCGCAGCCCTGGCCGAACATTTCGCCGTGCATTACGCCGATGTGAATGGCCTGCCGGCGCGCCCGCTGTCGCGCGCCGCCATGCTGATGCTCGGCGCCCATGCGTGGCGCGGCAATGTGCGCGAGCTGGAAAACATCCTGCACCGGGCCGTGCTACTGGCCGCGGGCCCCGAAATCGGGCCTGAATCGATCGAACTTCCCGGCGCGCCGGTTGCCGCCACGCCGGTTGCCGCCGCGGAGGGCTTTGTCGGGCGGCGGATGGAAGATGTCGAACGCGATTTGATCATTCACACGCTGTGCCACACGCTGGGCAACCGTACGCATGCCGCGACGATGCTGGGTATTTCGATCCGTGCCTTGCGCAATAAGCTCAAGGATTACGCGCAGGCGGGGGTCGCGGTGCCGCCGCCTCAGGCGGGGGTGGCAGCGTGAAGGAAGAAAAGGAAGCACTTCTTTTTTGAAAAAAAGTAGCAAAAAATTTTGCTGATTGCGTTCAGCGTACGTTGCAAAAAGGCCAATCAGGTGCTGCCTGCAATGGGTGAGAGCTATTTGCTTCTTTTTTTCGAGAAGGAAGTGCTTCGTTAATGCTTGCCACGCTGCGCCGTTACGTCCCCGGCACCGACGTCGGCCTGGCGCTCGGCGTATTCTGTCTGTTGTCGCTGCTCATCCTGCCGCTGCCGACCATGTTGCTCGATCTCGGCCTGTCGTTGTCCATCACCGCGTCGGTGCTGGTGCTGATGGTTGCCCTGCTGCTGGAAAAACCGCTCGATTTCACCAGTTTTCCGCAATTGCTGCTGCTGACGACGCTGCTGCGCCTGTCGCTGAACGTTGCTACCACGCGCCTCATTCTCAGCCACGGCAGCGAGGGCCCTACCGCCGCCGGCCAGGTGGTTGCCGCGTTCGGCGGTTTCCTGATGGGCGGCGACGTGGTCATCGGGTTGATCCTGTTCGCCATCCTGCTGGTGGTGAATTTCATGGTCATCACCAAGGGTTCCGGCCGCATCGCCGAAGTCGCCGCGCGTTTCAGCCTGGACGCGATGCCAGGCAAGCAGATGGCGATCGATGCCGACATGAACGCCGGATTGATCAATGAAAAAACCGCGCGGCAGCGGCGCCGCACGCTGGAGGAGGAAAGCGGCTTTTACGGCGCCATGGACGGTGCGGCGAAATTCGTTCGCGGCGACGCCATCGCCGGCCTGATCATTACCAGCATCAACATCGTCGGCGGCCTGGCGATCGGCGTCATCCGTCACGACATGGCGTTCGCGGACGCGGCCAACACCTTCACCACGCTCACCGTGGGTGACGGCCTGGTGACGCAGATCCCGGCGCTGCTGGTTTCGGTCGCCTCTGGCATCGTGGTTACCAAGGGCGGCGTCGAGGGGCGCGCGGACACGGCGCTGGTACGCCAGTTGGGCGGCAGCTACAAACCGCTGGCGCTCGCAGGTGCCGCGGCCGCCGTGCTCGCCACGATGCCGGGGTTGCCCGCCCTTCCGTTCCTGGCGCTGGCGTGCCTTTCCGGTGCCGGCGCCTGGTGGCGCATGCGCAATCCGCCCGCGGCGGCCGGCGAAGTCGCCTCCATCGTCGCCCCTGCGACGCCCGCGGAGGCGCCGATTTCGGAAGCCATGCGCATCGACATGATCCGGGTGGAACTCGGCTACGCGCTGCTGCCGCTGGCGGCCGGCGACCAGCCGAAATTGACCGAGCAGATCCGCGGCCTGCGCAAATCCATCGCCACCGAAATGGGCTTCGTGCTGCCGCCGGTGCGCATCCAGGACAATCTGCAACTGGAAGCTGAACAATATCTTATCAAAATCAAGGAGATCGAGGCCGGACGCGGGCAGTTGCGCGCGCTGATGCTGCTGGTGATGGACCCCAACGGCGGCGTGCCCGATATGGTCGGGGAACGCACCACCGAACCCGCGTTCGGCCTGCCCGCGCTGTGGATCGACCCGAGCCTGCGCGAACAGGCCCTGGTGCGCAATTGCACGGTGGTCGATCCGCCCAGCGTGCTGGCCACGCACCTGACCGAACTGGTGCGCGACATGATGCCCGAGCTGCTTTCCTACGCGGAGACGCAGAAGCTGCTCGACGACATGCCGCGGGAACAGCAGAAACTCGTATCCGACCTCATTCCGGGGAGCATTTCCGTCGGCGGCGTGCAACGGGTGCTGCAATCGCTGCTGTCCGAGCGCGTCTCGATCCGCGACCTGCCGACGATTCTGGAGGGGATTCACGAAGCATGTGCCGGACAGGGGCGGCCCATTCCGGGGATCGTGACGGTGGTGCGCACGCGGCTGGCGCGCCAATTGTGCGAAAGCCATTCCGGCGCGGATGGGCTGCTTCGCCTCATCGCCATGTCGCCGGATTGGGAAACCGCGTTCGCGGAATCGCTGGTGGGGCCGCCGGACGATCGGCAGCTCGCGATGGCGCCGAGCAGGCTCGGCGAGTTCATGCGGCGGTTTAGGGAGGTTTTCGATGCCAATGCGCACGAATCGCCGGTGCTGCTGACCAGTGCGGCAATCCGGGCGCCGGTGCGGGCGGTGGTGGAACGGATACGGCCGGCAACCTCTGTCTTGGCGCAGACGGAGATTGCGGCGCGGGCGCGGATTCGAACTCTTGCGACGCTTTAGGAAGTACAAACAAGCAGTTCTTTTTTGCAAAAAAGAAGCAAAAGACTTTTGCAAATTTAGCACAACGCTCGCCTCGATAACGCGCTGGCAATGCGGGGGGGCTAATCCCGTGTCATGCGTCTGCGCCTCTTCCGTGCCGGGTCGATGCCCGCCGCGCTGGCACAAGCCCGCGCCGAATTGGGCGACGAGGCGCTGATTCTGTCGTCGCGGCGCGTCGACGGGGGCGTCGAAGTGACCGCGGCCCTGGAACACGAACCGGCCGAGCCGCCGCCCGCGCCGCGGGCGACGCGGTCGGCCGACACATCGTCGCTGGCGTGGCACGGCATACCGGGGCCGATCGCCGACCGGCTGGCTGCGGGCCCGCTGCTGGAAACGTTGCCGGCCATGTTGCGCTTCGGCACGCTGCCGCTCGGGCATACCGGTGCGCCCCTGCTGCTTACCGGGCCGCCGGGCGCCGGCAAGACCCTCACCGCGGCGCGCCTGGCGACCCGGCTGGTGCTGGGCGGCAGCGCGCCGCTCGTCATCACCGCCGATGGCCGCCGCGCCGGCGCCGCCGAGGAACTCGCCGCCTACACACGCCTGCTCGGCATCAGCCTGGTGGTGGCGAGCCACCCGGCCACCCTGGTGCGCGCGCTGCAGCACCGTGCGCCGACGTCGCCGGTCATCATCGACACAGCCGGCGTGCACCCGTTCGACGCGGCCCAGATGGACGCGATCACCGCGCTCATCGCGACCGCCGCCGCGGTGCCCGTCATGGTGTTGCCTGCCGGGTTCGACCCGATGGAAGCCGCCGATCAGGCAGCCGCGTTTGCCGCCATGGGGGTGCGCCATTTCCTGCCGACGCGCCTGGACCTCGCGCGCCGCCTGGGCTCGGTGGTCGCAGCCGGGGTGGCCGGCTGCATGACGCTGTCCGAAGCCGGCATCGGCCCTGGCGCGACCGACGGCCTGGCGCCGCTCACAGCCGAATTTCTCGCCGCGCGGTTGTCCCGCATGCCGATCCCCAAAAGCGCAAAGGTGGCGGATGACTATGCAAAATACGCCTGAATCGGCGGCTGATCGGCCGCCGGGGCGGACCCGGCCGCTGCTGACCGCCATCGCGTCCGGCAAGGGCGGCGTCGGCAAGACGTGGTTCGCCGTTACCCTGGCCCACGCGCTGGCGCGTGCAAACGATCATCCGCTGGCGCGTGCAAACGACCACGCGCTGGCGCGTGCAAACGATCATACGCTGGCGCGTGCAAGTCATCCCGCGCTGGCGCGTGCAAACGATCATCCGGTGGCGCGTGTGGACAATCATCCGCTGGCGCGCGCACACCGTGGCGTTCTGCTGTTCGATGGCGACCTGGGTTTGGCCAATGTCGATATTCAGCTCGGCCTTAACGCGACCCATGATCTGGGCGCCGTGCTGGCCGGGCGCGTGGCGATGGCCGACGCGGCGCAAGCCTGCACGGCCGGCGGGTTCGACGTGCTGGCGGGGCGATCGGGCTCGGGCGCGCTGGCGGGGCTCGGCAACGACGCCGTCGATACGCTGCTCGCGGGCCTCGCCCGGCTGCCCTACGACCATGTGCTGCTCGACCTCAGCGCCGGGGTTGACCCCGCGACCCGTCGGCTCGCCGCCGGCGCCGACATTCTGCTGGTGATCGCGACCGACGAGCCGACCTCGCTCACCGATGCCTATGCGGTGATAAAACTGCATGCGGCCGCGGTGCCGGCGGGCGATGTGCGGCTGGTGATCAATCAGGCGGCAAGCGAGGCGACGGGCCGCCGCACCTACGCCACGCTGGCGCGTGCCTGCACCCAGTTTCTCGGGCGCAGTCCCGTCCTGGCTGGGGTGGTGCGGCGGGATGACCGGGTGCGCGATGCCATCCGGCGGCAAATGCCGCTGCTTAGCCGGCATCCGGCGAGCGTTGCCGGGGCCGATGTGACAAGGATCGCGGGTGAACTTTTGTAACTGTTTGAAAGGAAGCGCCGCTAGTGGTCAAAAATCCAAGGGAAGAGTCCCTGGATTTTAACCACTAGCCTTTGTTTTTGTGGGCCGATTCACCCCACGCTTTGGTAGTGAGCGTTGGGATCGGACCACCTAGGCTCACCATAATCAAAGTTTCTTGGTGCTTTTCTTCAAAAAGGAACTACTTCCTTACCTTGACCGAACCACGCCGCATCCCCCTTTAGGCGCCGTGCCTCTCATCCGCGACAACCGGGATCTCCGGATCGACTTTTTCCGCGGTCTGGCGCTGTGGTGGATTTTCACCGACCACATTCCGGCCGACTGGCTCGGCCTGTTTTCCATCCGCAATTTTGCCCTGTGCGACGCCACGGAGATTTTTGTGCTGCTCGCCGGATACGCCGGCGGCATCGCCTATGGCGGCACCATGCGTGCGCAGGGCTGGCTTTACGCCGGGGCCGACGTTCTGCGCCGCGCCTGGACGCTTTATATCGCCCACATCTTCCTGTTCGTCATTTTTGCCGCCCAGGTCGGCTATTCCGCGACCGTGCTGGACCGCAACGACTACCTGGACGAAATCCACCTCGACGCGGTGGGCGGGGCGCCGTACCGCGCCTTGCTGGAAGCGCTGACGCTGCATTTCCAGCCGGCCTACCTCAACATATTGCCGCTCTATGTCACCCTGCTGCTGATGTTCGCGGCCACTTTGCCGCTGCTGCGCTGGCCGCCGCTGTATGCCGGCCTGTCGCTCGCCATGTATCTCGCGGCGCGCATGTTCGACCTCAACCTGCCGAGCTGGACCGGCGGCGGCTGGTTCTTCAATCCGTTCACCTGGCAGTTGCTGTTCGTCATGGGCGCCATCCTTTCCTTCGCGCCGGGGGAGCCGCCGAAGCGGACGCTGTTGCTCGATATCGCGGCGTTTGTGGTCGTGCTGTTCGGACTGCTGATGCAATGGGTGGTGTGGGCGCATCCGGTGGTGCTGGCGCACTGGCCCGCTGGCCTCGTCCGTGTGCTCATGGATGTCGACAAGGAGGGGCTGCATCCGTTCCGGCTACTGTCCATCCTGGCGCTGACGTGGCTGACGGCGCGGCTGGTGCCGGCGGGTGCGCGGTGGCTGCGGAGCAGGATCGCCGCACCTTTTGTGCTGGCGGGGCAGCATTCGTTGCCGGTATTCTGTGCCGGAATATTCTTGGCTTTTCTGGGGAGGCTGGCCACGGAACAGGATAGCGGCTTTTTCATGCAGGTCGGGGTAAATGTTTCCGGGGCGGTGTCGCTCGTCATGGTGGCGGCGGTGGCGGCCTGGTATTCGAACAAGGGTCGCGGCGGCAGCCGGCCGGCGGCACCGCGGCAGGAAGCCGGGATATGAAGGCCGCGTGGGCGGCGTGCATGTTTGCGTGCATGATATCGGCGGCTGCGGCGGCCCCTTCCTGCCCGCCCCCGTCGGATGATGAAGTGGGCGATATCAACGGTTTCGCGCACATGTTTCGTACGCTGAAGCAGGGCACCACGCTGGAGGTTCTGGCGGTAGGCGGCGCTTCCACGCAGGCCGTACCGGCGAGTGCGGATAGCGCGCACCGGCAAGCCGGCGGGCCGCCGGCGGACGCGAGCCAGAATGGCATTCCGTGGCAGGCCGCCCGCGCCTTGGAAGCGGCGGTGCCCGGCGCGCATGTCAATGTCACCGTGATCGGGCGGCACGGCCTCACGGCATCGGACCTGCTGGACCTGATGCGCCAGGAATTGCGGCACAAGAATTACCGCCTCGTGCTGTGGCAAACTGGGACGGTGGAGGCGGTGGACGATTTGTCGCCGGAACAATTCTATCAGACGCTGGCCGATGGTGCCGCGGCGGCGGCGGCGGCCGGCGCCGACCTGGTGTTGATCGACCCGCAATATAGCCGTTTTCTGGCTGCCAACGCGAATATGGAGCCTTATCTGGGGGCGCTGCAGGCAGCCGCGGCACTGCCTGGCACGGGGCTGTTCCATCGGTTTGGTTTGATGCGTGACTGGGTGGATAACGGCTTTATCGACCTGGAACACGCGCCGAAGGGGGATCGGCAAGCGACAAGGCTGCGCCTGCATGTTTGCCTGGGGCGCGAGTTGGCGCGGGAGTTGTTGGAAGCGGAGTAAGCAAGCCCGGATGAAATCCGGGGCCGCGTTGGAAAACGGGTGGCACGCGCGAGAACAACAGAGAAAGACCCGGATTGCATCGGGACTACGCGACTTTCGCCCTGAGCTGAAAGAAGCCGCGCGCGCAGTGGGGCCAGTGATGCTGGTCCCAGGCGCGTTGAATTCGGTGCAGATCGAGGCCGGCGAGCGCGTCGGCCACCGGGCCGACCGGCGCGTAGGGGGTGGCGATCGGCGTCCCCGCGGCCCAGTCGGCAACCTCGCCGGCGTTGGCCAGGCGCGTGACCGGCGCCTCGAAGGCGGCTTCGGCGCGGGCGGCGGCATCGACCAGGGCGGTGTTTCGCGCGGCGCGGACCATGCAAGACGCCTCCGACGGGCTATCCAGAATGCCGATGCGCACGATACGCACATGGTCCGGCACCAGCGATTCGGGCGCCAGATCGTCCTCATGCAGGAGCAGACAGGTGGCGATGCCGGGCCAGGGGTCGGACGCGGGCAACTTGCCCGGCGGCAGCGGATCGGGTTCGGCCAGCGGAGTCGGCGTTTCGTCGAGGATGCCGAGGGGGTGGAAGCGGCCGGCGGTGTAGCGGACAATGTTTTCCGCCCGGGCGATATACGGCTTGCCGCGGGTGTGCAGGCCGGCGACCCAGCGCCAGGAGAGGGTGTTGGACGCCGGATCGTGGTCGAGCAGATGGTGGGCGAAGAAGTCGGCGCCCAGTTGCCATGGCAGGCCGAGCGAAAAGATCCAGACGCTGGCGAACCACATGCGGACGTGGTTGTGCAGCCAGCCGGTTTGCACCAGTTCGCGCGACCACGCATCGAGGCAGGCAAGGCCCGTCTGGCCGCCGATTGCCTCGGCGTAGAGGCGGGCCAGCCCGCGGTTGCCGCCCAGCCGCTCCTGCGCGTCCATCAGGGACAGGCGGTAATCGACCCACAACTCCGGATGCTGTTCCAGGTGGCCCTTGAAGTAGGTGCGCCAGAAGACTTCGTGGATGAATTTTTCGGCGGCCGACCCATGCGCCTCGGTGGCGGCGGCGATGACTTCCTGCTCAGTGAGGAGGCGCAGGCGGAGCCAGGGAGACAGAAGGCTGGTGGTAGGCGTTTCGCCTTCACCGGGGGCGAAATTGCGCCGGCTGGCGTAGATATGGCCGAGATTCGGCATCGCGCGGGCGAGTTGTGCGAGGCCGGCGGCACGGGTGAGGTTTTGGGGGGCCAGGAAAGCATCCATCGTCGCCCATTCTGGCACAGGATGCGTTGCCGACTCCATAAGAGAGCGATCCGTTGCCGTGGCAAATGGGCAACGAAGCGGCACGAAGTGTGACGGCTCGCGCACCGGCGCGGGGCACCTTGCGGTGCCCCGGCTTGACGCTCGCCCTTACGGAAGGGCGCCGGCGAACACGGTGCATAGCAGGAGGCTGGCACCGAGCGCGGTCAGCACCAGGACAAGCGGCTCCAGAAATGCGCTGGGGCGCAATTTGGCTGGGCCGAAGCTGGCGCGATAGGGGAAGTCGGTGCGGGGGACGGCGGCGTGCGAAGAAACGGCAAGGGCCATCGCCGCATCGACCTGGCGGGCACGCGGATACGTGCCTACCAAAGTTGAGGCGGAGATCATGGGAACAATCCTTTCAAACAAAAGCGGCTTTTATTATGCCGCACCGCAAAATGGGTCAGCAAACAAGGTTATACAAGGCGGGTGTTACGCCTCCGTTAACAGCAACGACCAAAGTAAAACCGCAATTTGCCGAATGGTTTATTTGCGCGGCAGTTGTGGCTTATTGCCGGCAAAATACATCCAGCGGCACTTTCTTGCGCGACACGGCCTGGCAAAAAAGTGGATTTTATTTTTAAATCAATTGGTTAGGGCGCAATCGTCGGACCCCTCGTGCGATGCCGGCTTATCGGCTTGAACGACATGCCTCCCATGCGCGGGAGCGACGGCGATCGAGCGCTAGAGCGGCTTCAGCCTCAAACCGCCGGCTCATGAAGTCCGATTCCAGTCAGGCTGAAAATGCTCTAAGGAAGCAGTTCTTTTTTGAAAAAAAGAACCAAAAAACTTT
>Ga0116226_10000073_pt1 | contig 68384 bp, 59 predicted proteins | sample S1TSphfallax_FD_89692 | JGI IMG/M metagenome (GOLD analysis project Ga0116226, IMG submission 89692) | Host-associated microbial communities from peat moss isolated from Minnesota, USA - S1T2_Fa - Sphagnum fallax MG | ecosystem: Host-associated > Plants > Peat moss > Unclassified | place: USA... | reverse complement strand
ACTCGTCATCCCCATCTGCGAAACCCTCGGCCTCCCCTACGACGAAGCCAAGATGCACGACGACCTCGTCTTCCTCCCCAGCGCCCCCTACCAGCGACGAACCCTGAACCTCGACGTCGACGACGAACCAGATATCCCCGGACCAGACCCGCCATAGGATGCGGCGCCGCCCGGAACCGACATCCAACCGTCCAACGATCCCCGAAACCGGCCCGATGCCTTTTTGATATGGCGGGATGGGGTTTTTGGGTTTGACCCGCGTGCGGGCGGTCTTGTCGAGTCGCGCCATGAAGACAGCAAGCAAGGCCTTCTTTTCTGACGAAAAGCTGCAAAAGACTTTTGGGTCTTCGGGCGCGTGGTTTTGTCTGCTCAACAGGCGCGGCTTTTCGCGTGCTTGGCTGGCGCTTGCTTTGCTGCTGCCTGTGCTGGCGGCCGCCGAGCTGCCGCCCGCCCGCCCCGGGATCGACGCGCCGGCATTGGCGGCGCTCGGCCCCTATGGCGTCGGCCTCGCCACCCGGCAGATGGGCCCCCCCGGCCGCCTTCTGCCGGTCGACATCTGGTATCCCGCCCGCGCCGGTGTAGGCCCCGCTATCACCTACCACTCCGTGCTGCCGGGGCCTGACGGGCGGCCGACGCCCTTCTCCATACAAGGGATCGCGGTCGCCAACGCAACCCCCGCATCCGGCCGCTTCCCCCTGGTGATCCTCGCCCATGGCTACGGCAACAACCGGGAAGTGGTCGCCTGGATTGGCGAAAACCTCGCCACCAAGGGCTACGTGGTGGCCGCGCCCGACTTTCACGACCCGACCAAATTCGATGCGCCCAGCGCACTCTTCGCCTTCGCGCACCGTCCGCTCGAAGTGGCCGAGATTGCCGCCGAGGCGCAGCGCCTGGCCGAAGCCGGCCAAGCCCCGTTCGCCCATGCCGACCTGAACAGCACCGCGCTGGTTGGCTATTCCATGGGCGGTTACGGCGTGTTGTCGGCGGCCGGCGCGGCGCTCGATCCTGCCTTGGCGAAAGCGACCGGCGGCCTGATGGCACCTTATGTCGCCGGCGGCCCCAAAGCCGATACGATGAAGGTGGCACACCTGAAAGCGGTTGTGGCCATTTCACCGGCGATGCGCCTGGGGCCCCTCTCCATGTTCGCGCCGCAGGCACTGGCTGCGATCCACGCGCCGACCCTCTTTATCGTGGGCAGCCAGGACCATGTGGTGGGCTATGACGGGGTCCGGACCCTGTTCGAAAACGAGACGGGCGCCCAGCGCTACCTGCTGACCTTCCGCGAGGCCGGCCACAACATTGCCCTCAGCACCGCGCCCGCCACCATGCATGGCCGCTTGTGGGACCAGGATTGGTTCGAAGACCCGGTCTGGTGCAAAACGCGGCTGATCGGCATCGAAGCCCATTTCATCACCGCCTTCCTCGATCGATACGTAAAAGGCGATGCCGGCAAGGCCAGCTATATCGACGGGTTGGTGCCGAACTCCGACGATGGCGCCTGGCCCAACCCCCCACCCACCTACGAGGCCATCAGCCCCGGCCCGCCGGCGGCCACCCTATGGAAGGGTTTTCAACAGGCCCACGCGAAAGGCATGATCCTGGAGGTCAAGGCGCCAGGGAAATAACCCCAAAGGCCTGTCGCCTACTTCCCCCTCCTCCTCGTAGGGAGATCCGGGATGGGGGCTCGCCTCTGAGTGTCGTGTCCCCGAACTTCGCCGTTCTTCATGGCGGGCGTAGGGGATGAGCAGGCTACTGACGATCAAGAGCTAGAGTATCATCCGACCGCACGGGATTACCCGTCGGATAAAGATGCTCGCCAAAACAAAGAGCTAGAGCATTTTCTGAACGACTGCACTGACCCGACGCGATCGGAAAATGCTCTAGCGTCCCGATTCCAACCGCATTTCAATCCAACGAGCTTCGGAATCGGGACATTAGCATTGGCCAAACACTTCGCCCGTAATATTGGGTGATGCTGACCGTATCCCACGATCACCACGCACTGCGCACCGCCTTACGCGAGGAGCTTACCCCCCTCTTCGACGACCTGCGCAGGTTTGTGGACAGGCGGGTGGCGGAACTGAGCACGGAGGTGCACGGCGCCACGCAATTGCTGGGATTTTCCGAAGATAACCTCTCGGCCCAGCTTGGCCGCCTGCATGAGCAGGTGGGCCGCATGCTCACCGCACCCACCGATGCCACGCGCAATAGCGGCATGGAACTTGAAACCGTGGTGCAAACCACGGAAGCGGCCGCGAACCAGATCATGGAGGCGGCCGAAGCCATCAGCGACTGTGTGCGGCAAACCATCCCCGACAAGGCGGCGATCAACGCGATCTCGGCGAAAATCGATGCCATATTCGAAGCCTGCGCCTTCCAGGATCTCACCGGTCAAAGGCTACGCCGGGCCATCGAGCATCTGCAGCACATGGAAAGCACGCTCACCGGCATCCTGGCGCCGCCCGGCACCGATCATGTCGTCTTTCAACCCTCTGCACCCACAATCGTCTCGACCGGCGCCGATGTCTCGCAGACCGACATCGACGCGTTGTTTGAATGAGAAAGGCCGGGGGATCTGCCCTCCGGTCTCATCTCAAACGTGGAAGCTCTCGCCGCAGCCGCAGCGGCCTTTTTCGTTTGGATTGACGAAGGTGAAGCCGGAGCTGAGGGATTTCTGCTCGTAATCCATAACCGTGCCGATCAGGAACAGGCTCGCCTTGCGGTCCACCAGTACGGTCAGCCCCTGATCGGTCACCACCTCGTCCCCCGGCCCCGGCGCCGGCACCCACGACATGTCATAGGCGAGGCCCGAACATCCCTTGGTATTGACGCTGATGCGCAAAAGCTGGCCCTCGCCCTTGCTGTAGAGCGCGCGCAGACGCTCCGCGGCGGCCTCCGACAGCGTCATCAGCGGTGGCAAGGCACGGCGCGCGCGGGGTGTGGTTTGCTGGTGTTCCATGGACAAAACCCGTCAGAACATGTTGAGCGCAAGCCGCGCTTCATCGGTCATCCGGCTCGGATCCCAGGGCGGATCCCACACGGTCTCAACTTCGGCGGAGGTCACGCCCGGCACGCCCAGCACCGCCTCGCGCACCTGCACAGGCAGTTCCTGCGCGCTGGGGCAGCCCGGGGCGGTCAGCGTCATTTCCACCTTCACCGCACCGTCGGCCGCGATATCCACCGCATAGACGAGGCCGAGTTCGTAAATGTTTACCGGGATTTCCGGATCGTAAATCGTCGCGATCGCGTCGAGCACGGCATCCTGGGTGGGGGCGGTGATCTGCTCACCCTCCGGTGTCCAGCTGCCCACCACGATGGCGGCCTCGGTCGGTTCACTCATCTGCACCCTCCCGGCGCGTATCCAGCGCCGCTATCAGCGCGGCCCAAGGTAGGGTCGCGCATTTTACCCGTGAGGGAAATTCCGAAACCCCTGCCAGAACCTGCGCCGGCCGCAGCTCTGCCGCGCCCGGGGGAATTTCGCCTGTCCTGGCAAGCGTGGTGAACGCGCCGGCCAGACCGCGTATGCGCTCGGCATCCAGCCCCCGCACCAGCTCGGCCATCAGATCGGCCGAGGCAAGGCTGATCGCGCAGCCGCGCGCTTCGAAAGCGGCATCGGCGACCACGCCGCCGGGCGCCAACTTCACCCTTACCTCTATCTGGTCGCCGCAGAGTGGACTATCGCCCGCGCCGGCACCGTCGAAATCCTCCATCCGCCGCATATGGCGCGGGTTGCGGCCGCGATCCAGGATCACATCCTGATACAGGTCGCGCACATCATCGAAATTCACTGGAAGAAACTCCGCACGCGAAGCAGCGTGTCGGCCAGCATGTCGATTTCCTGCCGGGTCGTGTAGATGCCAAAACTGGCGCGCGCCGTGCTGGTCAGGCCGAGGCGGCGGATCAACGGCTCGGCGCAATGCTGGCCGGCGCGCACGGCGATGCCGTTGCGGTCCAGCAGGGTGGCGATATCATGGGCATGCGCGCCCTCCATGGTGAAGGAGATCACGCCGCCACGATCCTGCGCGCTGCCGATCACCTGCACCCCACCGATCTCCGCCAGACGTGCCATGGCGTGGTCGGTCAGCGCCGCTTCATGGGCTGCGATGGCGTCGAACCCGATGGCGTTCACGTAATCGATGGCGACGCCAAGCCCGATGGTTTCCAGGATGGCCGGCGTGCCCGCCTCGAATTTCTGTGGCGCCTCCGCCCAGGTGGAGCGCGCGAAACTGACCGAGGAAATCATGTCGCCGCCGCCCATGAAGGGTGGCATCGCATCCAGCAATTCCCGCCGCGCCCACAATACGCCGATCCCCGTGGGGCCATACAGCTTGTGGCCGGTGAACGCATAAAAATCGGCGCCGAGCGCCTGCACGTCCACCGCGCGGTGCACCACCGCCTGGCTACCATCGATCAGGCACAGCGCGCCCGCCTCATGCGCCATACGCGCGATGCGCTGCACCGGCAGATAGGTGCCGAGCACATTGGACATGTGGGTCACGGCCACCAGCGCCACGTCCCCGTGCGCAAGTTCCCTGGCATAAGCTTCAAAATCCAGCTCGCCTGCATCGGTGATCGGGGCAACCCGCAAAATGATGCCGTGCGCGTCACGCAACATCTGCCAGGGCACGATATTGGCGTGGTGCTCCATCTCGGTGATCAGCACCGCCTGGCCTGGGCGTAAGAGGCCACGGCCGTAGGAATGGGCGACAAGGTTGATCGCTTCGGTGGTGTTGCGGGTGAACACGATTTCGTCGCGCGAGGCGGCGTTCAGCAGGCCCGCCACCTTGTCACGCACGTTCTCGTACGCCTCGGAGGTGCGCTCGCTCATCCAATGCAGGCCGCGATGCACATTGGCATATTGCGTTTCCATGGCGACGCTCATCGCCTCGATCACCGCACGCGGTTTCATCGCGGAAGCGGCGCTATCGAGGAACACCAGCGGCTTGCCATGCACCTTTTGCGACAGGATGGGAAAATCCCGGCGCACGCGTTCTACATCGAAAGCCGCTGCCTTCGCCGGGCGCACATCCACGTTCATGGCGCGTCCCGCCACCAACTCTCGATCACCTGGTCGAGCAGCGCGCGCGCTGCCTCGTTTTCAATCACATCGAGCGCCTCGGCGAGAAACGCGCGCACCAGAATGGCGCGCGCGTCTTCACCGGGGATGCCTCGGCTGGCCATGTAAAAAAGCTGCTCGGGATCGAGCGCGCCCACGGTTGCGCCATGGCTGCATTTCACGTCGTCGGCATAGATTTCCAGCTGTGGCTTGCAGTCGATTTCCGCATCTGGCGTGAGCAGCAGCGCCTGGTTCATCTGGTAGCCGTCGGTTTTCTGCGCCGCCCGCGCGACCTCGATCTTGCCCTGGAACACGCCGCGGGATTTGCCGGCCAGCACGTGTTTCACAGTCTGACGCGAGGTGCAGCCGGGCGCATCGTGGCTCACCACGGTCGTGAAATCGCTATGCTGGGTGCCGCGCAGAAGCTGCGCCGCGTTCAGGGCGGCGTGGCCGGCGGCGCCATGCAGATGGGCGTGGATTTCGGTGCGCACCATCTGGCCGCCGATCGACAGGGTAAACGCTTCGTAGGCGGCACCGGCCGCGATATCGGCGTAGAGGGTGGCGAGATGGAACGCCGCCATCGACTCGTTCTGCAGCCGGATATGGGTGAGTTTGGCCCCTGTGCCCACCACGATTTCGGTCACCGGATTGTGCAGGTAGGTGCCCTTGCCTTCAAAAATTTCGATCAAGGTGAGCTTGGCACCCGCCGCGAGGCGGATCGCATGGCGCGGATGAAAGGCGGTGGGCGTGCCGTGCATGTCGGTGCCCAGGCTCACCAGAAGCAGCGTGCCGGCATCGGCATCGGCCGGCACCTCAATGATTGCGCCATCCTCGGCCAGCATGGTATTCAGTGCCACCAGCCGGTCTCGATCGGGCCGGGCGAGCACACCGAAATCGGCGGTCTGCGCAAAGCCGTGCACGGCAGCTGTCTCGGGCAACCGCGATTGCGCGGAATCCAGCCGCCCCTGCACGAAAACCAGGCGCGGCAGGTCCGCAAACCCCGCCAGTTCGGGCTCTATTTCGGCCGCAAAGCCACTCGCCTCGGTCAGCGGCTCGTGAAAATGCGCCTCATCCAGGGCGGCGAGGCTGGTGTATTTCCAGGCCTCGTCGCGGCGCGTCGGCAGGCCGAAACTGCGCAGGATGTCGGCCGCCTCCTGCCTGCGGGCCATGTCACCCGGCAGGCGGCGCGTAAGCCCGTCATAGCGCGCCAAAAATCCGGCGGCGGAATTCGGCGCCATCATGCCGCCTCCGCGATCACCTGCGCGTAGCCCTGGGCTTCCAAGGCGCGCGCCAGGTCGGCGCCGCCGCTGCGCACGATGCGCCCATGGGCGAGCACATGCACCGCATCGGGCACGATATGGTCGAGCAGCCGCTGGTGATGGGTGATGACCAGGGCGGAGAATTTTTCGGAGCGCAGCGCATTCACCCCGTCGCCCACGATCTTCAGCGCGTCGATATCCAGGCCGCTATCGGTTTCGTCGAGAATCGCGAGCTTGGGCCGCAGCATGGTCATCTGCAGCACCTCGTTGCGCTTCTTCTCGCCGCCGGAAAACCCGACATTCACGTTGCGCTTCAGCATGTCGTCCGGCATCTGCAGGCGCTTCGCTTCCGCGCGCGCGGCCTTCAGAAACTGCGCGGCATCGAGCTCCGGCTCGCCGCGGGCGCGGCGAACGGCGTTCACCGCGGTGCGCAGGAAATTGGCGTTGCCGACACCCGGCAGTTCCACCGGCGCCTGGAAGGCGAGGAACAGACCGGCCTGGGCGCGCGCTTCGGCCGGCATGTCCAGCAGCGCCAGGCCATCGAACAGAACCTCACCCGCGGTGACGGTAAATTCCGCGCGCCCGGAAAGAACGTAAGAGAGCGTGGATTTGCCGGAGCCGTTCGGGCCCATGATCGCGTGGATCTGACCCTCCGGCACGGTCAGATCGATGCCGCGCAGGATGGGTTTTTCGCCGATGGAGGCGTGCAAATTCTTGATTTGGAGCATATTTCAGGCCTGAGAGAGACAAGAAGTTCTTTTTTGAAAAAAAGAACCAAAAAACGTTTGTTCCTTAAAAGTCACCCTACGGAGCCTTCCAGGCTGACCGCGAGAAGCTTTTGGGCTTCTACCGCGAATTCCATGGGGAGTTCGGCGAGCACGTCCCGGCAAAAGCCATTCACGATCAGGCCGACCGCATCCTCTTCCGAAAGGCCGCGCTGGCGGCAATAGAAAAGCTGGTCGTCGGCGATCTTGCTGGTGGTCGCCTCGTGCTCCACCTTAGCGGTCGCGTTGCGGCTTTCGATATACGGTACGGTATGGGCGCCACAGCGATCGCCGATCAGTAGGCTGTCACACTGCGTGTGGTTCCGGGCCCCGGCGGCGCGCGGCAGAATGCGCACCAAGCCCCGATAGGTATTGCTTGACTGGCCGGCAGATATCCCCTTGGAGACGATCGTGCTCGTGGTATTCTTGCCGATATGGATCATCTTGGTGCCGGTATCGGCCTGCTGGTGATTATTGGTGAGCGCCACGGAATAGAATTCGCCGCTGCTGCCATCGCCCTGCAGCACGCAGGACGGATATTTCCAGGTGATGGCCGAACCGGTCTCCACCTGGGTCCAGCTGATCTTCGATCGCGCACCGCGGCAGGCGCCGCGCTTGGTCACGAAATTATAGATGCCGCCGCGGCCCTGCGCGTCACCCGGATACCAGTTCTGCACTGTGCTGTATTTGATCTTTGCATCGTCCATCGCCACCAGCTCCACCACCGCCGCATGCAGCTGATTTTCGTCGCGCATCGGCGCGGTGCAGCCTTCCAGATAGCTTACGCTTGCACCATCCTCCGCCACGATGAGGGTTCGCTCGAACTGCCCCGTGTTGCGCGCGTTGATGCGAAAATAGGTGGATAACTCCATCGGGCAGGCCACGCCCTTGGGGATGAACACGAAACTTCCATCGGTGAACACGGCCGAGTTCAGCGCGGCGAAATAATTATCCGATGGCGGCACCACGGTGCCCAGATATTTTCGCACGAGATCGGGATGGTCCTTCACCGCCTCGCTGATCGGACAAAAGATCACCCCGCTTTTGGCCAGCGTAGCACGGAAGGTGGTGGCGACAGAAACGCTGTCGAACACCGCATCCACCGCGATTCTCGGCGTGCCCGCACCCTCGACGCCGGCCAAAATAGCCCGCTCGCTCAAGGGAATGCCGAGCTTTTCATAAACTTTCAGCAACTCGGGATCGACCTCGTCGAGCGATTTCGGGCCGGCTTTCTTTTTCGGCGCCGCGTAGTAATACGCGTCCTGGTAATCGATTTTCGGATGATGCAGCATCGCCCAATCGGGTTCCACCATAGCCTGCCAGGCGGAGAACGCGTTCAGCCGCCACTCGAGCAGCCAGGCGGGTTCGCCTTTACGTTCGGAAATCAGCCGCACGATATCGGTGTTCAGCCCACGGGGGGCGAACTCCATTTCGATATCGCTTTCAAAACCCCATTTGTAGCCGGACTCGGATACTGAGTTGACGGTCTGCAGGGTCTCGGCAATGGCTGGCATAAGGTGGAAAATCCCTCAAACGGCTGGTTCGGAACGCGCGTCCATTTGGATGGGCGGTGGTGACATTTCGGCAAGGCCAAAACCCCTCGGCATGGCGGCGCACTCCATGTCGGCCAGAGTGATGCGGCTCAGCGCCGCGCGTATGGCGGCATTTACCGGGTCCCATCGGCCGCGCATCGGGCAGAGGCACTGGCTTTCGCAATCCCCGCCATCCACGCAGGCCGTCAGCGCAATCGGCCCATCGATGGCTTCGATCACCTCGCCGACCTTGATCGCGGCGAGCGCTCGGTTCAGGCGGTAGCCGCCACGGGCGCCCCGCAGGCTGGTGACGAGGCCCTTGCCCGCCATGGTTTTCAGGACTTTGGCCACGGTAGGCTCAGGAATACCGGTGGCGAGCGAAATGCCTGGCGAGGTTTGTAGGGCACCTGTGCCACCGCTGGAGAGGCGAACGAGCACCACGACGGCATAATCGGTTAATTTTGACAGCCTAAACATGGTGGGCGTACCCATCGCAAACAACAACTGGACCAGATCGGTCCTGTTTAGCCAGATGCGGCGGAGGGAGGGTCGCGTCAAGGGCGAATGGGTAAACTGCCCGGATTTTTCAGCCTTCAGGTTCCCACCCGTCTGGATTACCCCCCCCGCTGGATCGCCCTGGGGTTGAGCTTGTGCCGGCGTCGCTATTCCGGAACTTCGAGGGCACCCGGAAAGACCGCGTCTTTTTTAACACAGTCGTTAAAACTCCGGCGGCTCATGCCTCCGATGGCAAATTGTGTCCGTACTACGCATAATCCGAGTGTAGTCTGACCGCCGATGTCCATCCAGCCCGACAGAGCCCCGGCATGAGACTGAGCGACATCCTGTTGATGCGTGGCCTTGTTTGCGGCGCGGATCTGGAGGTCGCCTTCGATCGCCAGCGCAAGCAGGGTGGGCGCCTTGCCGACAATTTGGTCGCGCTCGGCCTGCTCAGCACCGAACAGCTTTATGCGGTGATGGAAGACACGCCGGTGATGCCGCGCACGATCGCGGAAACCGGCCTGTCACGCGGGCTGCTACTGGGCCTGCTGCTGAAATTCATGCGTATCCAGTCCTGCGAGACGCTGCTGGATCTTGCCGAGCGCATGCATCTGTCCCACGCGGTGATCCAGGAGATCGTCGACGACGCGGTAGGCCAGAAACTAGTGCATGTGCTGGGCTCGATCAGCACCGGCGTCGTGCGCTACATCCGCTATGCGCTGAGCGACATGGGGCGTGATGCCGCTGGCGCGGCGTTGGACCAGACGCAATATCTGGGCCCCGCGCCGGTGAGCCTGGCGGCCTTCCAGGCGCAGATCGGCAAGCAGAAGATCACCGACGAGATCCTCGATGTGCCGACGCTCAAACGGGCTGTTGCCGGGCTTGTGCTGTCGGAGCACACCATCCATCGCATGGTGCCGGCAGTCAGCGCCGGGCGCACGGTGCTGCTCTATGGGCCGCCGGGCAACGGCAAAACCTCGCTCGGCACGCGCATTGCCGGCCTGTTCACCGACCCTGTCTTCATCCCCTACGCGGTGGAGGTCGGCGGCCAGATCATCAAGCTTCACGATCCCAGCCTGCACCGGCCCTTCCTGGAGGAGCCGCCGAACCCATCCTCCGCCCACAATGCCGGCGTGCAGATCGAGGCGTTCGACTCGCGGTGGATGGCCTGCAAGCGGCCGGTGGCCATGGCGGGCGGCGAGATGACTCTCGACATGCTTGATCTTCGCTGGGACCCGATCACCAAATGCTATGACGCGCCGCTGCACATGAAGGCGCTGAACGGCGTGTTCCTGATCGACGATTTCGGTCGCCAAAAAGTTAACCCTACGGATTTCCTCAATCGCTGGATCATCCCCCTGGAAAACCGGGTGGATTATCTTAAGCTGAACACCGGTATCACATTCACCGTGCCGTTCGACGAGCTGGTGATCTTCTCCACCAACCTCGAACCTTCCGATCTGATGGATCCGGCCTTCCTGCGCCGCATCCCCTACAAAATCCAGATGCTGGGCCCGACGCTGGACGAATACCGCGAAATCTTCATCCGCGCGGCCAAGGCACGCGACCTTGTGGTCACCCAGGCTGCGTTCGACTATGTGGTCGAGGCCCTGACGAAAGAAGACAAATTCCAGCTCGCCGCCTTCCAGCCCAGCTTTTTATGCGACCAAGTGGCTCAGGTTTGCCGCTGCTTTCAAATCAAACCGGAAATGACAGTGGAACTCGCGGCCGATGCGCTGGAAAATCTGTATGTGGGCATTGGCGGTAGAAAGTAGCGGTGTTGTTTCTTAAGTGTTTCGAAAACACTCATGGTACTATGTCTGTCCTGGCTGCCTCGCGTCCAACGTATTAGAATTCCGCACGGCGATTTTGGGGCTCGCGACCGCCGGGGCGGTCGGCACCAGCGGGTCTTGCTCGCAGCGCCGAACCGTCGACGACAATCACGCACGCAGGCCGTTCTCATCGTGGAGATCGGCATCAGCCAGTATGTCGGGGCCTCAAGGCATGACTTGCGTGCCACCAACTTGGTGCCCGCCGCCTGACCACGATCACCCCGTCTGTTCCCGCAAATACTCCAGCTCCAGCCAGCGTTCTTCGGCTTTCGCCAGATCGGTCTCGGCCTTGGCCAGCGCCTGAGTTGTCGCGTGGAATTTCTTGGGGTCGCGGGTAAACAGATTTACGTCGGTCAGCACGCGCTGAAAACGGGCGATGTCGGCCTGAAGCCCCGCGATCAGCGGTGGCAGCAGCTTTTCCAGCTCATGCCGCTCCTTGAACGACAATTTCCGTGCGGTGGCCGGCTTGTTCTCCGCCTGCACCCGCTTGTCCGAGCGTTTCCCTGCCTCCGGCGCACCGGCCGTCGCCGTGCCGCGCTGCACCAGCATATCCGAGTAGCCGCCCGCATATTCCTGCCAGCGCCCGTCGCCCTCGAAGGCGATTGTCGATGTCACCACGCGATCCAGAAAATCGCGGTCGTGGCTGACCAGCAGAACCGTGCCCGCATACTCCGCCAGCATTTCCTCCAGCAGGTCCAGCGTCTCCAGATCGAGATCGTTGGTCGGCTCGTCCAAAATCATCAGGTTGGAGGCGCGGGCGAGTGCTACCGCCAGCATCAGCCGCCCGCGCTCGCCGCCCGACAGCACCCCCACCGGTGTGCGCGCCTGTTCTGGGCGGAACAGAAAATCCTTCATGTAGCCGATCACGTGGCGGTTCACGCCGTTCACGGATACCTGATCGCCGGAGCCGCCCGTGAGTGTCTCGGCCAGGGTAGCAGCCGGATCGAGGCTCGCGCGCGTCTGGTCCAGCGTGACGGCCACCAAATTGGTGCCGAGCCGAACCTCGCCGCGATCGGGGGCCAGCATACCCGTCAGCATCTTGAGCAGCGTGGATTTGCCGGCGCCGTTCGGGCCCACAATCCCCACCCGGTCGCGGCGCAGGATGCGGGTGGAAAAATCGCGCACCACTACTTGGTCGCCAAACCCCTTGAAAATGCCCTCGGCGACCGAAACCAGCTTGCCCGAGCCTTCGCCCTCGCTCGCCGCCATGCGCACGCCGCCGGTGGGCCGCACGAAATCCCGCTTTTCCGCGCGCAAAGTCGCGAGTTCCGCCACGCGCCGCACATTGCGTTTGCGCCGGGCGGTGACCCCGTAGCGCATCCAATCCTCTTCGCGCACGATCTGGCGGGCCAGCTTGTGCTGCTCGCGCGCTTCGTTTTCGAGCACTTCATCCCGCCAGGTCTCGAAATGCCCAAAACCGCGCTCGATACGACGGGTACGGCCGCGGTCGAGCCACACGATCCCGCGCGAGATACTCTCCAGCAGGCGCCGGTCGTGGCTGATCAGCACGATCCCCGTGCGCTGGGCGGATGCTAGTTCGCCTTCCAGCCACTCGATTCCCGGGAGGTCCAGATGGTTGGTCGGCTCGTCCAGCAGAAGCAGGTCGGGCTCCGGCGCCAGCGCGCGCACCAGTGCCGCTCGACGCGCCTCGCCGCCGGAAAGGCGGGCGGGTGCTTCGTCGCCGGTCAGCCCGGCCTGTTCCAGCAGCACGCTCGCTCGATAATGCGGATCGTTCGGGCCGAGGCCGGCCAGCACATAGTCCAGCACTGTTGCGGCCGCGCCGAAATCAGGCTCCTGCGGCAAATAGCGGATTGTGGCGCCCGGCTGCAGGAAGCGCGTGCCCTCGAAGCTGGTGCGCAGCCCCGCGGCGATTTTCAGCAGAGTGGACTTGCCGGAGCCGTTTCGGCCGACCAGGCAGATGCGTTCACCGGCGCTCACGGAAAGTTCAACGCCGTCCAGCAGCGGCCCGCCGCCAAGCGTAAGTTGAACATCCTGGAGGGTTAAGAGCGGAGGCATGGCGCTGCTTGTCCAGGCTGACGCGCCGGAAGGCAAGAAGCGGCGGTCTCTGCCTGCATCCGATCCCTCTGCGCGGCCGTTGTTGGCTCGGGTGCGGCCAGTAGGCGCGCATCGCTCTCCAGGAAGGATTTGCGGTTCATGACCGATGTCACCAAGGACTCTGTGCTCGAAACGGGCACCGTGATGACTGAGCTTGTCGCCAAGGCACGCGAGGCGCGTACGGCCGGCCAATCACGCCGGGATTTCTTCGCCAATTCCGCCAAGCTCGCCGGCGCCACCGCGCTGGGCGCCGCCGGCGTGAATATCCTTCTGCCGGTCGCCGCACGCGCCGCCAGCACTACCCTGCCGAGCACCGATACAGTGGCGGACATTCTGAACATCGCCTGCACGGCCGAAAGCCTCGCCATCACCTTCTATTACCAGGCGCTGGCGCATCAAGACCTGTTGCCGGACGTAAACAACTCGGCCAACCGCAACTACTTCCAGGCGGCGTTGCTACAGGAGCTGGAGCACCTTAACCACCTGGTGACCCTGGGCGGCAAGACGCTTGCCACCTCGTTTTACTTCCCCGACGGCATGTTTACGGAAGAGAAGGTGTTTTTCCCAACCGCCAGCACGCTCGAAGACTATTTTATCTCGGCCTATATCGCGGCCGCGCTCGACTTTTCCGGCGCGTATTCCAGCGAGATCACCACGGCGTCGCCCTACCTGATCGGCACCGCTGTGCAGATTGCGGGCGTGGAATGCGAACACCGCGCGCTGATCAACGTGGCGGCCAACATCAATCCGCCGAATAACCGTCTGGTCGAGCAGGCTCTGGTAAAGACTGTGCAGGATGCTGTGACTCCGCTGACCCCGTTCCTGGGTGGTGGCACGGGTTTCTCCGCCACGCCGATTTCCGTGCCCAGCATCGCCGCCATCGATACCATCGCGGCGCCTTACACCATGTCGACCTTCCCGAAGGCGATCTTCGTCTAAACTGCGCGGCCCGCGTCCGGAACGGAACGTTCCGGACGCGGGCAAGCGTGTTCTTTTCTGAAAAAAAGAACCGCTTCCCTATCCTATTACTTTCATAAAAGCCCGCGCCACCTCGCTTTCCCGATCCGTATTCCAAGCCACGCCGACACCGACCGCCGCCACCGGCCGTAGCAGCGGGCGAAACACCATGCCGGGCGGCGCCAGCCGCGCCATGCCGGTGGAGACCAGGGCCACGCCCAGCCCGGCCGCGACCAGAGCCAACTGCGCCATGGCGCTGGTCACTTCACGCGCCGCTTTCGGCTCGAAGCCCGATTGGCGACATGCTGCCACCAGCCCATCGAAATAGGCAGGGCTGATTGAGCGCGGCAAAACCACCATCGGGCGGCCCGCCAGCAGCGCCAGATCGACGTGCGCTGCCTCGGCCAAGGGATCGCCCTGCGGCAGGGCGGCCACCAGCCAGTCTGGCGCGCCCTGCTGCACGCGGATCGGCGGGCGGTCACGGTCCAATCGCGCCAGCGCCACGTCGATCTCGCCGGTGCGCAACGCCTCCATGGCGATGGAGGTGTCCATCTCCCGCACCTGCACCACCACCTCTGGCCGTGCGGCGGCAAAGGCCTTCACGAGGCGGGGCAGGGGATCGAATAGCCCGCTGGTGACGCAGCCGAGGGAGATCACCGCCCGCTTGCCGGAGCGCACCTCGCGCGCTAGCGCCTCCACCGCCCGCGCCGCCTCCTCCAGCCGGCGCACTGCCGGCAGCAGGATCGCACCCTCTCGCGTTGGCCGCGTGCCCTGGCGCGACCGGTCCAGCAACTTCACGCCGAGGCCACGCTCCAGCGCCTGGATTTGCGCGGTGAGCGGCGGCTGCGACATGCCCAAACGCAGGGCAGCCCGGCCAAAATGGCCTTCCTCTACAACCGCGAGAAAATGCTGGAAACGCTTGATGAGATTGAAGTCCATGGCCGACGATACAATTTTCGTATCAAAAGACCAGGTCAATCGGATTTGACGCAGGTTTTCCGCCGGCGCAGGTCATGCATCGAGGACAGGGAGACGGGCGATGGAGCTGCATGATGTAAAAGTTCATCCGGAAGCGGACTGTCTGCAGCGCGAGGACCAGCTTGCCTGGAAGATCGCCGCCGTCGCCGCCGACCCCGTGGAAATCCTGCCCGAGGTCGCGGAGATGATCGTGAACCGGGTGATCGACAACGCCGCGGTGGCGGTGGCCTCGATCAACCGGCACCCTGTTGTATCGGCCCGCGCGCAGGCGCTGGCCCATGCGCGGCCGGGCGGTGCAACCGTGTTCGGCTGCGGCCCGGATCTGCGCGTGCACGCGGAATGGGCCGCCTGGGCCAACGGCACGGCGGTGCGCGAGCTGGATTACCACGATACGTTCCTGGCCGCCGAATACAGCCACCCGGGCGACAATATCCCCCCGATCCTGGCGGTGGCGCAGCAAACCGGCCGAAGCGGGGCCGAGCTGGTGCGGGCGATCGCCACCGGTTACGAGATTCAGGTGGATCTGGTGAAATCCATCTGCCTGCACAAGCACAAGATCGATCACGTAGCCCATCTGGGCCCCTCTGCCGCCGCCGGCATCGGCACGCTCTTAAAACTGCCGACGAAGGTGATCTATCAGGCTGTGCAGCAAGCCTTGCATGTGACCACGGCAACCCGGCAGAGCCGCAAGGGCGAGATCAGTTCCTGGAAGGCCTATGCCCCCAGCCATGCCGGCAAACTGGCGATCGAGGCGGTGGATCGCGCGATGCGCGGCGAGGGTGCCCCGAGCCCGATCTATGAAGGCGAGGACAGCGTGATCGCCTGGATGCTGGACGGCAAGTCCGCCCACTACCAGGTGCCCTTGCCCGAAGCGGGGGAGCCGAAGCGCGCCATCCTGGACACCTACACGAAGGAGCATTCGGCCGAATATCAGAGCCAGGCGCTGATCGATCTCGCCTTCCGCATGGGCCGCAAGATCACCGATTGGGACGATGTGGCGGATATCCTGATCGAAACCTCGCACCACACGCATTACGTGATCGGCACCGGCGCCAACGATCCGCAGAAATTCGATCCGGCGGCGAGCCGCGAGACGTTGGATCACTCGATCATGTACATCGTTGCCGTCGCCTTGCAGGATGGCGCCTGGCACCATGTGCGCAGTTACGCGCCGGAGCGGGCGCGCCGCCCCGATACCGTGCGCCTGTGGAAGAAGATACGCACGGTGGAAGATCCGAAATGGACCGAGCGGTATCATGCGGCGGATCCCGCGGTAAAAGCCTTTGGCGGCCGGGTGATCATCACGCTTGCGGATGGCACGGTGATCGATGACGAAATGGCGGTAGCCAACGCGCACACGCTCGGCGCCACGCCCTGGCAACGCCCAAACTATATCGGCAAATTCCGCATGCTGACCGAAGGTATCCTGGAGGCGTCGGAAGCCGAGCGGTTTCTCGAGATCGCCCAGCGCCTGCCCACACTGAAGCCGGCGGAGCTCGCTGGCCTTAGCATCGCCATGCCCGCCGGCCAGCTTCTCGCTGGCACAGCAGGCATATTCTAGTTCGCAGGGTGGGCTTTCAAGCCCGCCGAACCACCACCGCAGCCTGCACTCATCAAGGAAAGCGAAGCGATGAGCGAAACGCAAACTCTTGCTCCCATCGGGCCGAAACCCAAGAAAAGCGTTGCCCTGTCGGGTGTTGTCGCCGGCAACACCGCGCTGTGCACGGTGGGCCGCACTGGCAATGATCTGCATTACCGCGGCTACGACATTCTCGACGTCGCTGATGTGTGCGAATTCGAGGAGATCGCATATCTTCTGGTGCATGAGCGCCTGCCGACGGAGAACGAGCTGCGTGCCTACAAGGCAAAACTGCGCGCGCTGCGCGGCATACCCGCCACCTTGCGCCAGGTGCTTGAGAGAATACCGGCGGCCACGCACCCGATGGACGTGATGCGCACCGCCGCCAGTGTACTCGGCTGCATCCTGCCCGAAAAAGATGATCACAACCTCACCGGCGCGCGCGATATCGCGGACCGTCTGATGGCGAGTTTTGCCTCGATCCTGCTTTACTGGTGGCATTTCTCCCATAACGGCAAGCGCATCGAGGTGGAGACCGACGATGACAGCATCGCAGCCCACTTCCTGCACGTGCTGCACGGCAAGCCGGCCGACGCGCTGACGGTGCGCGCGATGCACACTTCCCTGGTGCTCTACGCGGAACACGAGTTCAACGCCTCCACTTTTGCCGCGCGGGTGATCGCCGGGACCGGATCGGATTTTTATTCGGCCGTGTCTGGCGCGATCGGCGCGCTACGCGGCCCGAAACATGGGGGCGCCAATGAGGCGGCCTTGGAAATCCAGCAGCGCTATGCGACGCCCGACGAGGCCGAGGCCGATATTCGCCGGCGCGTGGGGAATAAGGAGGTGGTGATCGGCTTCGGCCATCCCGTTTATACGGTGAGCGATCCGCGCAACGAGGTGATCAAGGCGGTGGCCAGGCGCCTCAGTGCGCATGCGGGGAATATGACATTATTCGCGGTGGCCGAGCGGCTGGAAAGCGTGATGTGGGAGCTGAAAAAGATGTTTCCCAATCTCGACTGGTTCAGCGCCGTCTCCTACAGCATGATGGGCGTGCCGACGGAAATGTTCACGCCGCTATTCGTGATTGCCCGCACCAGCGGCTGGGCCGCCCATATCATCGAGCAGCGGCAGGATGGCAAGATCATCCGGCCGACGGCCAACTATATCGGGCCTGAAGACCTGACCTTCATCCCCATCGAACGACGTGGAGCGGCCGCATGACATATCTCGTTGGCGCGGAACTTCCGGCCGCGTCGGCGGGGGACCGTTTCCGCGCCCTGCTTGCCCGCCCTGAGATCATGCGGCTTCCAGGCGCGCATAACGGCCAGGCGGCGTTGCAGGCGCGCGCTGCGGGTTTTGCGGGCGTGTATCTTTCTGGCGCCGCGATGTCCGCCTCCATGGGCCTGCCCGATCTCGGCGTGATCACCATCGAGGATGTGTGTTTTTTCATTCGGCAGATTGCGCGGGCGTCAGGGCTGCCGGTTCTAGTCGATGGCGACACTGGCTATGGCGAGGCGCTGAACGTGATGCACATGGTGCGCAGTTTCGAGGATGCGGGCGCCGCCGCCGTGCATTTGGAAGATCAGCTGCTGCCAAAGAAATGCGGCCATCTGAACGACAAGAAACTGGCCGACCCGCGCGATATGGCCGCCAAAATTGCCGCTGCCGCCCGCGCCCGCCGCCACCTGTTCGTCATGGCCCGTACCGATGCCGCCGCCAGCGAAGGCCTGGATGGTGCTATCGCCCGCGCCAAACTCTATATGGAGGCGGGTGCCGACGCGATCTTTCCGGAAGCCCTTCACAGCGCCGAGATGTTCCGCGCTTTCGCCGCCCGCATGCCCGGCGTGCCTCTGCTCGCCAACATGACCGAATTCGGCAAGACGCCGTTTTTCACCGCCGCCGAGTTCCAGGAGATGGGCTACCGCATGGTGATCTGGCCCGTCAGCTCGCTGCGCGTTGCCAACAAGGCCCAGGTGGAACTTTACGCGGCCATAGCGCGTGACGGGGGCGCACAAAACATGATCGATCGCATGCAGACCAGGGCAGAGCTTTATGCGACCATCGATTACGCGTCGTACGAGGCGCTGGATAGCACGATTGCGAAGACGGTTGTGCCAATTGGGATGCCTCTTCGCTGATAACCTGCGCCTTGGTTGAGAGAAAAGAATTTAACAGATATGAACACAGATAAGAGGAGATAAACCAGTATAAAAACTCTGATTTTCTGACCATGTATTGACCGCATCCAGTAACGAAACGCCTCCATCTGTGTTCATCCCTCCCTATCCGTTTTCATCTGTGTTGAAATCTTCCTTCGCCCCCCTCCCAACGTATCCCCGCCGGCCCGGCCCGCAAGATTTGACGCGGCGGCGCTCGTCCCGATACACCGTTTTTTGCCAGGGACGGGAGCCGAGGGTGTGCGCATATATCAAGCCTTTCTAGCTGCTCTCCTGCTCGCCACACCCGCAGACTCCCGCACGCTCAACCCGCACGATTTGGTCATGCTGGACCGTGTCTCCGATCCGCATCTCTCGCCGGACGGCACACAACTCGCCTACGATCTGCGCAGTACCGACTGGAGCGAAAATAAGGGCATCCACGCCATTTGGCTCGTTTGCGCAACCTGCGACCGGCCACAGCCCCGCAAACTGGAGACTAGTGCAGGCAGCGCCACCAACCCGCGCTGGTCGGCCGATGGCAAATCCATCTACTTCCTCTCCGCGCGCGCCGGCACCACGCAGGTTTTTCATATCGCCGCCGGCGCGCAGGGGACCAGTTCAGCGCCCGTGCAGGTGACCCATCTGCCAATCGATGTCGGCACCTTTCGTCTTTCGCCAGATAGCAAGAAAATCATCGTATCCCTGGCCGTCTTCCCCGATTGCGACACGCCCGCCTGCACCAAGAAACGCCTGGATGAGCGGGCGGCCGACAAGGCCACCGGCACGCTCTACACCAAACTTTTCGTCCGCCACTGGGATAAGTGGGCGGACGGCACCCGCAACCAGCTTTTCGCGCTCGCACTTGATGCCAACGGGGTCGCCACCGGCGAGGCAACACCGCTGATGCGCGGTTTCGATGGCGACACGCCCAGCAAACCTTTTGGCGACGAGTCCGACTACGCGGTCTCCCCTGACTCAAACACGGTGGTCTTTTCCGCCCGCAAGGCCGGCACCAGCGAACCCTGGAGCACCAATTTCGATCTTTTCCAGGTGCCGATCGATGGCGCCGCCAAACCAACCGACATCACGGCCGATAATCCCGCCTGGGACGCCGCCCCCAATTTTTCGCCCGATGGCGCAACCCTCGCCTACAAGGCGATGCAGCGCCAAGGTTTTGAATCCGACCGCTTCGCCATCATGCTACGCAACCTCAAAACCGGCGCTACCCACGAGGTCACCGTGAAAAACTGGGACCACTCGGTCGATGCGCTACGCTGGTCCGCCGATGGCCGCACGCTTTATGTCACCGCAGACGATATCGGATATAAGAAACTCTTTTCCATTGATCCAAATACGGGGGATGTGGCAGCCCTTACGCAGACCGGCCATGTCTCCGAAATCGATATCGCCGGCAACACGCTGGTGTTTGCGCGTGATAGCCTTACAAGCCCGACGCAGCTTTTTCGCTTGGTTCAGCAATCTCCTTTGGCACCGGGCGCGCCCGTTCAACTCACCCATGCGGATGCAGAGCAACTCGCGGGGATCGATCTTGCCCAGCCCACGCAATTCACCTTTGCCGGCTGGAACGAGGAGACCGTGCATGGGTTCGCGATGCCGCCGGCCGATGCGAGACCAGGCCAGAAATATCCCGTCGCCTTTCTGGTGCATGGCGGCCCGCAGGGCAGCTTTGGGGATAGCTGGAGCTATCGCTGGAACCCCCAAACTTATGCCGCCGCCGGCTACGCGACCGTATTCATCGATTTCCACGGCTCGACCGGTTACGGCCAGGCTTTCACCGACTCCATAAGCGGCCATTGGGGCGACCGGCCGCTGCTCGACCTGGAGGATGGCTGGAAAGCGGCTCTGCTGAAATTTCCTTATCTCGAAGGCAAACGCGCCTGCGCGCTCGGCGCCTCCTATGGCGGCTTCATGATCTATTGGATCGAAGGCGTGTGGCAGAAAACCTGGAAATGCCTCGTCGACCATGATGGTGTTTTCGACAATTTCATGATGGGCTACGCCACCGAGGAACTCTGGTTTTCCGAATGGGAAAACGGCCACGCCACCCCTTTTCAGAACCCCAAAGATTACGAACGCTTCAACCCGGCCAATACTGTGCTGGACTGGAAGACCCCGATGCTGATCATTCACAGCGCGCACGATTATCGCATCCCGCTGGAACAGGGCCTGGCCGCGTTCACCGCCCTTCAGCGCAAAGGCGTGCCAAGCGAGTTCCTGACCTTCCCCGATGAAAACCATTGGGTGCTCAAGCCGCAGAATTCAGAGATGTGGCAAAAAACCGTGCTGGCTTGGCTGGATAAGTGGACGAAGAAGTAATTCCAGCGGGCGATCACTTCTGTTGTAAGAAGTCCGCGATATGCCCATTCAAGAAGGCGGCATCCTCGGTACTCTCCCCGGCCCCTGCCGGATGGCCCCACAGGGAAGGGATCGGCAGCAGCGTGCAGTGGGGGATGAACTGCGCCTCGAAGCGCGCATCCTCTACTGGAAAATACAGATCCGTCGCCGAGGGCATATACAGAACCGGCACTTTCACCGAACGCAGCGCCGCCTCGATCCCGTTGAAAGGGGGCGTTTTGCCCACATCATGGGCTTCCCAGGTGCGCATCTGCAGGATCAGATCGTTAGCGTCGCGGCCGGCAAAAAACTCCTTCCGGTACCTGTCCACCGCCTGCTGAAAGGTCGTGCCCGGCGGATATTCGCTGCGCCAGAGTTCGCGCCGCCACCATTCCTGCGAATATAACCAGCCCAGCCACACCAGGCCGCTGGTTTCGATGCCAAGCGTCGGCTCCACGCTGTAATGGCCGCCCTGGAAGGCCGGATCGGCGGTGAGTGCCGCGATCTGCCCTTCCAGCCGAACGATGCCATGCCCATAGGTTTTGGCCGTGCCGGAGGTGGCGACGATCCGGCCCATGAAATCCGGATAGCTCACCGCCCATTGAAACGCTTGTTGCGCTCCCATCGAAAACCCGATCACCGCGCGCAGATGTTTTATGTGCAGCGCCTCGGTCAGCAGCCGGTGAACCGCATTCACATTGTCGCGTATCGTCATCACCGGAAAATCCGGCCCATGAAACGGTTTTGGCGTATTGCTTGGCGAGGAGGAGCGGCCGTTGCCGAACAACTCACTGGTGATCAAGAAAAGCTTTGCAGGGTCGAGCGCCTTGCCTCTTCCGATCAGCCATTCGTAGCCGTGCAGATCGGCCATGTAGTGGGAGGGTAGCAGCACGGCATTGCCGCCCGCGGCATCGAGCGTGCCGTAGGTTCCGTATATAATATGCGCCTCCGGCAACACCGCCCCACTCTCGGTGGCAAAATTCTGGATCACGAATTCATGCTGGACAGCCTGCACGTTCGGTGCTGCGGCTTGACCCAGCGCGCCATCAGGCAGCATCATCACCGCAAGGGTCGCCACATTGCGCGCAAACCCGTTCATCGTCATCCAGTGCTCCCGGCAATATCGGTTCCGGCAGGCGAACCATTGCGCAACCTCGGCCTCTGTGAATTTGCCCTTTCGCGGCGCCCGTCAATACGGGACGTTTTGCCTAAGCGTCGTTTTGGCCTACACACCCAGTGTCCTCATTCCGAAGCTCGCTGGATTGAAATACGGTCGGAATCGGCACACTAGAGCATTTTCCGATCGCGTCGGGTCAGTGCAGTCGTTTGGAAAATGCTCTAGCACTTTGTTTTGGCGAGCATCTTTATCCGACGGGTAACCCCGTGCGGTCGGATGATGCTCTAGCTCTTTATTTTCAGTGGCCTGATCTCCTACGCCCGCCGTGAAGAACGGCGAAGTTCAGAGGCAGTACACTAGGCCTTACCCTCCGCAGATCGTTCATTCGTCGCGCTCTTTGCGACAGGCGGTCAGCATTGCTTCGAGGATTGCAGGGGGACGGTGAAGTTCACGCGCACCAGCCTGTGCACGCCCTGCCGGGGAGGCAAGATTTTGCCCATTTTGCGTAAACTTAATAAAGAACCGGCGGTCACCCTCCAAACTGCAGGAACCCGATGCGCCTTTCATTCGCCCTAGCCGCCTGCGCATGGCCGTGTGTCGCCCTTGCTGCACCGGCGCTGCATGTTTTCCAAACAATCGCGATCGCGCCGGACGGCAAGCACATCGCCTCCATCGAAGGTGACGACACCGATAGCGACACCGGCATCCCGCTGTCCCTTGTGATTCGGGATCTTGCGGGCGCCTCGGTCACCGTGCCCTTGCCCTGCGCCCCCGGCCCCGACTGCAAGCCGGGCTCGCCGAGCTGGTCGCACGATGGCACGAGCCTGGCATTCCTGCTGGCCCACCCGGCGCAGGGCACCACGATGATCGAAACGGCAAGCGCGTCCGGTGGCGCCCCGCATCTTGTTCTGAGTTTCAACGGCCCGCTGGACAGCCTGCGCTACGGTCCCGCCGACCGTATCGCCGTGCTCGCTACCGCGAACGCCCACAAGAATGTCGGCCGAACCGAAGCCGGCGTGCCGATGGTGGGCGAGATCGGCGCCGCGGTCGACGAACAGCGTATCGCGATCGTGGATACCGGCCGCCTCCACTTCGTCTCCCCCGCAAATCTCTTTGTCTATGAATACGATTTTACGCCCGCCGGCGGTTTTGTCGCCACCGCCGCTCCGGGGGATGGTGACAGCCAATGGTGGGTCGCCAAGCTCTATGCCTTTACCCCGAACGGCGCCGCCCGCGTTCTATTCGCCCCGCCGCCGCGTGAACAACTCACTGCCCCATCGGTATCGCCTGATGGCAAAACGGTCGCTTTCATCGGCGGCTGGATGAGCGATTTCGGATCGCCCGGCGGCGACGCCTTTACCCTGCCCTTGGACACCGCAACCGCCAGCCCGCACAACCTCACCACGGGCTTGCCCGCCACCGTCACCGCGCTCACCTGGCGCTGCGGGCAAGGCCTTACCGGCGTGACACTCGCTGGCGGCACGCTGACCATTACCCGTCTCGATGCGCCGAAAACAGCGCCGGTCTGGTCTGCCCAGGCCACGCTTTCCGCCGAGGAGGGGGAAGTTGTCTCCTGCGGTTCAGGGGATGCGGCCACCTCCCTCTCCAGTTTTGGCGCGCCGCCCGAGATGTTTGCCGGGCCGCTCGGCCATTGGCACGCGATCACCCACGCCAATGCCGGCATGGCGCCCTCCTTTACCGCCAATTCGATCAACTGGCGCAATGACGGGTATACCGTGCAGGGCTGGCTATTACGGCCGCTGGGCGGCGCTCCTGCCGCCAAGCGCCCGATGGTCGTGCTGGTGCATGGCGGGCCGGAAGCCGCCGCCACGGATAGATTCCTGCCGGAAACCAGCCTCGCCCGCACCTTGCTCGCGCAGGGCTACGACGTGTTGGAGCCCAATTACCGTGGCAGTTACGGCCAAGGCGAAAAATTCGCCTCGGCCAGCATCGAGGATCTCGGCGGTGGCGACTGGCGCGATGTGCTCACCGGCGTGGATGCCGCCGAGCATCAAGCCCCTATCGACGATACTAGGCTGGGCATCATCGGCGGCTCCTATGGCGGCTACATGGCGATGTGGGCGGTGACGCAGACGCATCGTTTCCGCGCGGCCGTCGCTGATGCCGGCGTGTCGGACTGGCTCTCCATCGAAGGCGAAGCGCCTCAGGCCGGCTCCGATGAGGTGAATTTCGGCGGCTCGGTCTATGACGATGCACGGCCCTATCTGCGCGCCTCGCCAATCACGCATATGCGCGGTGTACGCACGCCGGTGCTCATTACCGTGGGCGAACGCGATCTGGAATGCCCCATGCCGCAAAGTGAGGAATTCAACACGGCGCTGCAGGCGCTCGGCGTGCCTTCGGAATTCTACGTGTATCCCGGCGAAGGCCACGCGCTGAGCAAAGCCGCCGACCGCGAGGATTTCCGCCGGCGCGTTGTTCGCTGGTTCGACAAATGGTTTGTAAGAAAGTAAGGCAAGCGCTTTTTTATGAAGAAAAGAAGCAAAAAACTTTTATGCCTTAAACGCAATGCCGTAGTGGGGGCAATCCACTACCGCACCTACCTACCCGCGTTATCCGGGGCGCCAGTTGCCAGCCGCTTCATCAGGAATCTCCTGGCGTGCCCTGGGGGAAACCCATCGATACGCCCAAATATCTCGAAGCCGGCCCGTTCATAGAAGGCCGAAGCGCCCGCATCGAACGTATCCACATACAGGCCGACACAGCCGCGCGCTTGCGCCACGCCTTCCGCTTCGGCCAGCAACCGGGCGCCCAGGCCGCGGCGGCGCCATTCCTGCCTCACCCAAAAATGGCGGATGTAGCACCAGCCCCAATGGGTGGCTCCGTTGAGGCCACCGGCAACCTTCTCGCCGTCATACGCCGCGATCGAGAGGGGGCGCTCCTCGCGCGGGCCAAACTGCGCCGCGATCTCGGCCGCTAGGGAAGAGGCAAGCTGGGCCGCGCGATTTCCCGGTTCCTCGGAAACCGTGATACTGAGCCCGTGATTACCACTCCGCATTCTGATCATGGCCCCGCACATCAAAATTCTTGCCTTACGGCGGCCCGGATCATGGGTGGTCACTGTCTTGTTCGCAATCTTCGCCTGCACCGTGCAGGCGCATAAAGCTGCGTCTGCGACCCGTCATCAGGTGCTGAGCTACCGGCCCGTGTTTCAGGACTGCCGCGGTGCCGGGGGCGTGCACCGCCTTGCCATACGCCGCATGGAGATCGATGGGCACGGTATGGTGTTGACCGTCGATCCCGCCACGTTGTCGACACACCTGGAACCGGAGAAGGATTTTGCCTGCACCGACACCGATGACGATCGGAATGCGGATACACGGTATATCCGGGCCATCCATGCGCCGCTCCCGCTCGCGCCGCCATCGGGCTTTCTTGCCAATGTCGGGCTCTTGCGCGGCACGCCGGCTGGCTCATTCATCACCGGCGATCTTTGCCCGAGCCGCAAAAAACTCGACCGTGCATTTCTGGAACGGCTGGAAGCCGTGCAATCACCTTTGCCGCTGGCGCTATCGATTTCCGGCCTGTGGCTGATCCGGCATCAGGCGGATTTCCAATGGCTCCAGCAGCAACAGCAAAGCGGCGCGTTGCAGATCACCTGGGTCGATCATTCCTATCACCACCCTTACCGGCCCGGCCGACGTCTAGCCGATAATTTTCTGCTCATGGGCGGCGTCGATATGCGGGCGGAGATTCTCGATACCGAACAGCTGCTGATCGAGGAAAGTGAGACGCCATCGGTGTTTTTTCGTTTTCCAGGTCTGATCTCGAACCCGGCGCTGATGAAGCTGATGGGTGACTATCATCTCATTGTGCTCGGGGCGGGAGCCTGGCTCGCCAAAACGCCAAGGGCCAGGCCAGGCGACATCATTCTTGTGCATCCCAACGGCAACGAGCCAGAAGGGCTCAGGATTTTTGCAGCCCAGCTCGTGGGCAAAAAATTGCCGCAGCCATTCAGGGAAATCGATAACGCGCCATGAGCGCGTGTCGTGAGTGCGCTGCAATCAGCCCACCCTACCTCCAGATTCCTTTGTGGGCGGCGCGGGCGGCGGCGGCCTGGGCGCGGTAATCGTCGCTGGCGTCGTTCGCCAGATCGGCGCCGCCATTATAGAGGGCCATGCGGGCGATATCCATACCGTTATGCAAACTGCACAGATAGGCCGACCCCTGCAGCGTACAGGAAACTTCGCCACCCTGGCTGCTGATCAGCGATTGCAGCTGGGCAGCGTAGATGCCGCCTTCGCCGGCAACGCCGGCCAGTTGTACGGGCTGGCCGTTCACCACCAGATTTGCCGTATCGACCACGCGGGTGATGCCGGCGACGAGCGGCGGAAGGTCGGGCGCGGGCGACCGGTTCGGATCGTAGGGCCCGAGATCAGCCGCCGGCAGAAAGGCGGCCTGCCCGGTTTCGGTGAGTGCGATCACCCATTTGTCGTCGGTGGAGCGGGCAACCGCGCTGACCGCGGTGCCGGCGCGCAGCGGATACATCTGCGGTGAGTCGAGCGTGGCCGCGACATAGGCGGCGCTGTCCCGCACCAGGCTGTAGGCTTTGGGGGCCGGTGCGAAGCTGGTGGTGACGGGAGAAGCAGGCGGGGTGGCGGTGGGCGCCGGCCCGGGCGGGGCTTGCATTGGTGCGGCTGCCTCTGCCTCTGCCTGGGCGGGCGCGGGGGCCGGCGATGCGGGGTTGCTGCCCGGAACGAAAGCCGGGGCAGGCGGCGGTTCCGGCGCCGTTTTGGCGGCAATTGCGGCGGGCGCGGCCGAGGGGGCGGGCACCACAGCCAAGGTGGCTTGCGGCTGCGTCGTCGGCCCGCCTGCCGGCGGGCGGGTGACGATGTAGGCGGTGGCGCCGGCGACCGCCACCACCACCAGGGCGGCCGGCATCGCGAGCGTGCGAACCATCGAAGACATTATCGGCCTCCTTTCGGAATTGGGCTGAAAATCATCTTATTGCGCTTGTGCTGGGGCAGGCGGCGGGGCCGACCAGCCCGATGCGCCGCCGCTGCTGGGCGCGCTGCTGGCGGCCGGTGTTGCCGGCGGCGGCGCCGTCCAGCCCGAGGCATTGGCGGCGACCGCTTTCGGGTGCTTGTGGTGGACGGGTGGTGGCGCGGCCGCCGCGGCAGCCGCCGCATCCGCATCCGCCTGCTGTTGGGCCAGCACGTCGTTCGAGGCTTTGACGAGCACCGGTATGGATGCGACCAGATCGACACCTTGGCAATTCTGCAGATTGCCTTGCAGGCCCCCGCATTTCAGCAGCGGGTCGGTGCCGGTCGCGAGCGCCAGGGAGGTGTTGTAGTAAGTGATGGCGGCGCGGTGAAAGCCCAGGCCCTGCGCCGACTGGCCGAGATAATAGTAGGCGAGATCGTTGCCGTAGCCGATCTGCATCACCTTGTCGGCCAGCGGCGTCCAGCTTTCGGCGATATCGAGCTGGTGGATGCTGGGCACCTGCGCCAGCCATGTGATCAGGCATTTCTGGCCGCAATCCAGCGTGGGCCGGCCGGCTTTCAGGTCATCCAGGAATTGCGCCTGAAGGTCGGGCGTGAGTGCATCGTATTTGTTGGCGCACCCGCCTAGGGCCAGGGCGCCTGCGAGGGCCGCGGCAATGCTGAACGATCTCATCGGATGTCTCCGTTGGGCGGTGCCAAAACTTGGGGAAGAGAAGGGCTATCGGTCTGGGGCTGACTCGGCGAATTGCCAGGGCTGCGCGCAGCTTTGCACGGTGGGGAAGTAGCCGGGCGGATCGGCGCAGCTGTAAACGCCAACCGGCCCGGCGGGCAGCGGCGGGATGGCGGGCGTATCCGCCACCGGGTAGCCGAGATCGACCGTATCGGTGCCGTACACCGTGAGGGCCGCGACCTCCAGCGGATAGGGATAGATCGGCTCGGCATAGGGATACCAGACGCCGCCCACATCCCACCACCAGCCGAGGCGGCCGAAATGCCAGCCGACCGACCAGGCCCCGCCCTGCCAACGGGCGAATTCGACCGGGCTGAAATCATGCACGTATCGTTCATGGAAATCGGCCGCGTGCTCGGAGACGAAGGCACGGTCGTGCCCGATATCTCGGGCCTGCGGATGTTCCATGAAATGTGCGGCCATGTGATGCGCGGCGAGGCCTGCGCCGACGCCGACCGCGGCCCCCGCCACCAGGCCACGTGTGTGCGATGCGGCCGCGCCGCCGATGCGCGGATCGCCGCGCGCACCGGCTCTGCCAAGGGCCTCCCTGGACGCCGCGTCCCGGGCGTTTGCTTCCCTGCCGGGCTCTCTGGCGCTTGCTTCCTTGCCAGGCTCTCTCGCCCGATTTTCCGTGGCGCCTTCGCGATGCGCGCCGGACGCCGGCGTGTGATAGCCTGCGTGCTGCGTATGGAGGCTGTGCTCGGCGCCGCCCGCCGAGGCGTGTTCCGGGAGATGAGCGGCGGATGACGGCACATGCGCGCCGCCCGCCATCCCGCCTGGAATATGCGGGCCCCCGGCCATGCCGCTCGGCAGATGCGCGCCACCTCCCATGCCGCCTGGGATATGTGCGCCGCCGCCGGCCATGCCGCCCGGCATATGCGCGCCGCCCCCCATGCCCCCCGGCAAATGCGCGCCGCCGCCAGCCGGCGCCGCCGGCTTGAACGAGGGGGCCGGGTGTTTGTCGATGGCCGATGCCGGCCCGGCGCAGATGAGGCCGGCGAGAATGAGGCCCGCAGACAGTAAAGTGGAAGTCAACACTGTCGGGTCACACCGATATTCATAACACATACGTTATAAGTCCCCGCCCTACACACAAAATTTGCAACTTTTCAGGTGGAAATGCAGACGAACGATACGCAAAATGTAATGAATACTTATCACCATCCACGTAACAAGCTCTTTTTGGGGAGTCAACGGATAGACTAAGCCTGCTCAGTTTTTTTGCGTCGACCCATGATCCTGCAGGAAAAATCAAAAATGTTACGTTGCCGGCGTGTCCTGCGCGTGCCAGCCGGCTGCAAGGTTCGCGACGAAAGCGGAAATATCCTGCACCAAATCGTTGGTCATGCGGATCGCAGCTGCAACCCGGGCGACGCGGTTGGCCATCTTCCACACGGGTTGATCAACCGCCGCGCGAAACGAGTGCGTGGCCGCTTTTGTCGCCGGACGGGGGTGAGGCGATGCGTGTTACACCGGCGGCCGGAATGAATGAGTCATGCCGAGGGTTCCCCCACGAGGGGGAGTCGGAAGAGGGCAGCGGCATCGGTCAGGAGTTGGGGCCATGGTCTTCAAGAACAGAGAAATTTTTTGTTCACGGGCCGGCGCGCGCCTGCTGCTGCGCAAACGAGGCGGCTGTATAGGGTGGAACCGCAAGCAGCGGACGGGTTGGAGGGCGCACACGTTGAAAATCGGGCCGGGCGGCTTCCGATTTCGCCGGCGCCGGCTGTTCCGCCCGCACCGGGTGCAGGGCGGCGAGCATCGCTTCGATGTGCGGGAGCGGGAGTTCGGCGGTGTCCAGCAGGGCAAGCACGGCCGCTTCATGGGGGGCGGTGAGCATGTCGGCCAGTCCGTCGCGCAATGTTTCGACGGTGTCGGCGAGATCGGGCGGCAGCAGATGGCGGTCTCGGATGAACAGAAGATGGCGCTCGGTGGGGGCGCTGAATGGCGTGCGCGTGGCCTCGGCATAGGCGGCGCGTCTTGCGGCATGGAGGTTTGGCGTATCGAACGGAACGCGGCCGATCGCGGCGGAGATGTCGGCGACATGGCGGCACAGTATATCGGTGAGGATGCAATCGAGATCGGCGAAATGCCGGCGTATGGTGGCGGGCGACATCCGGATGGCGGTAGCGAAGCTGGAAAAGGTGAGGGCGGCTCGGCCAAAACGCGCCATCAGCGCCTCGGCTGTGGCGAGAATGCGTTCCTGCTGCGCCAGCTCGCGGGCCGACAGGCGCGGCCGGCCGCGCGGAAGATCATCGACACAGGCACGCAAAAATCGAAGGGGGATGGCCATGGGTCGGATAATAGGAATTGCGTCCGCAACTGGGCAAGTGGAATCGGCGCCCGGGAGGGTGCATTCGTTAATTTATCGTATTGAGATGGAGGGGCAGCGATGCAGGCGGCGTATCAATTGGCTCATATTAATGTGGCGCGGTTTCGGCGGCCGGTCGACGATCCCGCGAATGCGGATTTTCTGGCGATGCTGGGGCGGGTGAATGGGGGGGCCGATACCAGCCCTGGCTTTGTGTGGCGCCTGATCGACGAATTGGCCGACCCCGATGATTTGCGAGCGTTCGGCGATCCGGCACTTCTGGTGAACCTGTCGGTGTGGACGGATATCGGATCGCTGCGCGATTTCACCTACGGGCATGCGCTGCACCGGGAGATGATGCAGCGTCGCGCGGCTTGGTTCGAGCGGCTTGAGGTTTTTCTGGCGCTATGGTGGGTGCCGGCCGGGCACCGGCCGACGGTGACCGAGGGCAAGGCAAGGCTGAAGGTGCTGCGTGGGCGAGGGCCCACGGCCGAGGCGTTCACGTTTGGGCACGCTTTTGACGTGACGTTGTGACGCTGGGCTGAAGCCCAACCCTACGCGCTGCACCAGACTCGACAGTCTTTTGGTTCTTTTCTTCAGAAAAGAACTGCTTGCGTTCTTCCTACGCCTTATACCTCCACTCCGGCTGCGTCATGGTAGCCATCGGCAACCCAGCCGGGCGCCCCTGGCGCCGCAGCACATCGCGCAACTTGCTTGTGCGGCCGATTTCGTCAAAACCCCAGTCGGTGAAGGTGAGCGTGGCGTTATCCTTCCACACATGCTGGGAGAGTAGCGGGTTGGTGAGCGCCTGGCTAAAGGCATCCACCGCGACCATGCGCATCAACAGGCCTGGCAGCGGGCAATCGGCCACGCGATCCTCGGCGAACAGGCCGGGATAGAATTCCACATCGTCCGGATCGTCGCCGTAAAGCTCATGCAGTTTCGCCTGGATGGCCGGGTCGGTAGAAATCTGGCTGTAATCAGTGGCGCGCGCCATGCCGAAGGCCACACGATAAGCGTTATAATTTTGCAGCCGGTTGTGGCGGGATTGCAGGGTAGAGAGAAATTCCACGGGTAGAAGCGCATCGGCCGTGTTGAATGCGCCGATTTCGGTGCTGGGCTGGGTTGCCGCGGCGGTCACGGCCGCATCGATCCCCACCGCGAGAAGTTTTCGGTTATCCAACGTGAAGTCGGCGATGGGGATGGCGCCGCCCGGCCACTGGATTTCGTTCGGCATCAGGCCGTGCCAGCGGTAGAGGAGGCTGAATTCCGCGGTCATCCAGTTTGGCCGGTTCCAGCTGGCGTCCCACGCGACTGCGGGGTCTGCCCGCAGGTCGAAGGGAAGCGGCGTGATGTGATTGATATAGTCTTCCACAACGATCTTGATGAACATCGGGATGATGATGTTGCGTGCGGTTTGAAAGATGCGCTCGTCGGACCAGAAGGTGCCCGCGGCCCTGGAGTGGTTTTCCAGCTCGCCCGCCACACGGTTATGTTCGCGCAGCCATATGGTATTCATCATCGCGGTGAAGGGGCTGGAATTCACCCGGTCACCACCGACGGCGAACAGGCTTTGCGCCCGGCCCTGGGCCCAGCCGGCGGGCGGCGCGGCAGGCCTGTTGCTAGGGCTTTTGTCGGCGGGATCGAACAGCTTCTGTTTGAAGTCGAAGAGCGGCGGGTCGAGAAAGAGGAAGGCGGGATCGGTAAGATTGTCAGAACTGTCATAGAGGAAGGGCGGAAACTCCTCATCGTTGCCGGCGATGCGGATGATCTGGCTCTTCAGGCGGCCCTTTTGGCCATCCGCCTCGCTTTTCAGGCGCAGCGCGTCGGTTTGGTCGGGCGTGCGGCCATAGAGCGGGCACATGTCGATTTCGTGGTTGGAGGTGGTGCGCGCCCAATCGGTGGGGTTGGTGCGCAGGAACCCATCGGTAAGGTATTGCGCGAAGGCGGGGAACAGGCAGGTGGATTTTTTCGAGAGCAGGCCGCCATCGGCCGGACGCTTGAACAATTCGGCAAGTTTTTGTGGGGTAGGGAGCGGCTTTGCCGGGTTGATCGGGGCGGCTGGCAGGTGGCGCGCGAGATAGGTACGGTCGGACAGGCCGCGCCACGTGGGCGCATCGGCGAAGGTGCTCCAGGGATGGGGGCGGTTACGTGTGCTGGCGACCGCGGCATTGATCACCAGCTTGCTGGCTTCGGTCGAGAGGAAATTTGTGTCGTCGACGGCGTTGCCGATCTGGACGAAAAAATCGGTTTTCAGCCAATCCTCGAAGCCCATGGGTATCTCCGGTCCGGGTCCGGAACGTTACGTAGGCCGTTTTATGGCGGAAGGCAAGGGAAGGGCTTGTTTCTTGAAAAGAGAAACAAAGACCTTCTGTTCTTCCGCTCTTTGGACGATAGGGGCCGCGTTAAGGGGCCACTGGCGGCGAGGGCAAAGGCGGGTATTGCAGGATCAGCAACTGGCTGGAGTTGGATATCCAGAGATGCATGCGGTGCTGGAAGTCGGCGCCTAGGATCATGTCGATGTCATCATGCGATCGATCGGCCAGGATATTCAGCCGCATGTTGCGGAGCGTGAGATCGCCGATCGTGACGTTTGGGAAGATGTGCCGGACAGCGTTCACCTCGTTCGGGCCGATACCCTGCACCTTCAACGCACCATCGGTTTTTTCATCCACCGCATTGATACCGAGCGATTCGGCCGCGCGGTTGAAAATGGCGGAATGCGCGGCACCCGTGTCGATGAGTGCCACGGATCCGTGGCCTTCGATCAGTGCGGCGATGCGCGGACGGCGGTCATCGGCATTCTGCAGCAGGGGGGTTGAATAGAGGGGTGTTTGCAGGAACACCTTGGTGCGCGCGCAGGTTCCGTACGCTTTGAAAAGTCGAAATTCCCGCGCTGAAAAAGTCAGATCGATATCGTAATAGGCAAGGAAGTCGGTGCTCAGCAGCCCGTCGGTTTTGCCGAGCGGGATGTCCGCCGCCAGGAGATGGAATTTGCGGCCGACCACGGCGCCAACCTTGAAGGTGCCGGCCATGACTTCGCTGCCGAGGCGGCTGCCGCCGATCCCTTCGAGAACCCAAGGGTCTCTGATACCGCGAAATGTTGTCGAGGTATCTTGGTCTGGCCGCAGGCGAAGCCGGTTCGCCGCCTCCGTGGTGAGCGTGGTGGTGAAGGATCCGGTGTCGAGCACGAGGTTCGCTGGCGCGCCGTCGATTTTCACCTCGATCGTGCCATCCTCGCCGATGGGGAGGCGGGAATTGACGGCCAGTGTGCATGGCGTTGCTTGGGCCAGGTTGGCGGCCATGCAGGCGGCCAGGATCAGGGCGGCCGGGGGCCTCGGGCGCATACTGGCATCTCCTCCACCTGCACCGTATCGAAGAGATTGCCGACACGGCAAGCGAAACGAATTGGGCGGGGAATCCGGAGCAGGACTTGGCGGCGGGTGAGCGTTCACCCACGCTGCCTTGGGATGCGTGAACGTAGCGTAACGCATTGATGTCTCCTCGCCGTGAGGAAACCATCGTCTATCAGATGCGCCGCCAAGCGGCGGCACCTCCTACGGTTCGCCCTTGAGTGCGGCGGGGATGGAGCCGTTCGACAGCGCTGTGGCCATCAGCAAGTCCACGAGGCCGCCTGTGCGGCTTTCACCGCCGCCCAGAATGATTTGGGGGACGAGGGGCTGGGTGGCGTGCTGTATCGCCTCCGCGGCGATCTGCGCGATCATCTTGCGCAGGGCCACTTCGGGGCCACCGAGGGCGTCGCTCTGAGCTTTGGTGGCGTCAGCTTCGGCCTGCCCGATCGCGCGGGTGCGGTCGGCTTCCGCCTGGCCGGTGAGGCGCGTGCGTTCGGCTTCGGCGGCGGCGGTGATCTTTGTGCCTTCCGCCTCGCGGGTGCGGCGCTGCAAGGCGGCGTCGCCTTCGTTCTGCGCCACCTGGATGGCCACCTTGCTTGCAGTGAGTGCCGTTTGCTGTTGGGCGATGGCGCGGGCCTCGTTCAACTCCCGCTCCTTTAACGCGGCCTCCTGCTGGCTGGTGAAGGTGGCGGCCTGTTCGCGGGCCACCTGGCGGGCGCGGAGTTGCTCGAACACCGTGTCGATGTGCTTGTCCCCCGGCATGGCGCGCGGCGTGCCGATCATTACCTCCATCACGTGCAGACGGTATTTTTCGAAACGCACCCGCATTTCCGACAGCGCCTTGGCCTGCAGCTCGGAGCGTTTGTTCACCAGCTCGATCAGCGTCATTTCCTGCGCCGCGTCCTTGAACCAGGCACTCACCATCGGATCGAGCGTCTGATCAACCAGTTTGCCGATCTCAGCGAATTGCTGCACCACATAGGGCGCATCGTCCTGCGCGATGTGCACGACGATGCTGAGCGGCAGGATGGGTTCGAAAGCATCCCGCGTGATCAGGCGGATTTCGGAAAGATTGGCATCGAAATTATGCGTGTCGTTGGATGCGTTCTCGATCCATTTGAGTTGGAAATTGGTGGTCGGCACCAGTTGCACAGACTGCGCGTATTGGTTGATCGCGTATTTGCCTGGCTGCAACGGCGTCTGCCACACGCCGCGCTGGCCGGGGGCGACCAGCTTGCCATGGCGATACTCCTCGCCGGACAGATCGTCGCCTTTCGGGCCGGTAAAACTGATCACAACGCCGACATTGCCGATGCCGATCTGGGTTTTCTCGCGCATCTCGACGGTCGCGAAGAGCCGGTTGATGTAATAGGTGCCTTCCACCAGCACCTGTTCCTGCCGGCCACGCCGGCCGCCGGCGGCCAGGAATTTCGGGATGTCCTGGAACGAATTGTGGAAGGCGGCAGGCAGTTTCGCGTCGGTGCCGACGGTGGGCGCGATGATTTCGCCATGCTCCAGCGCCGGCCCGTCCTGCACGGTTACGATCGCGATGCGGTCGTTGTCGATCACCACCGGATCGTACCCGTTGCGGCCGAGGATGAGGTTGTGCAGCTGGCTGGTCTTGGTGGTGTCGCCGAGCGAGATTTCGCGCGCGCCCTCATCGGTGAGCACAACGAACAGGGCGGTGTTGAGCGCGTAGGTGCCGGCGCGCAGGATGCGTCGTTGCGGGCCGTTCTGGCCGCCATTGCGTAGAAAGGCCGCCGCGTCGCCCGGATCGGTGGCGTCGGGCCAGGCAGCCAGCGCCTGGCCTTCGGCCAAAGGCGCGCCGGTGCGGGCGAACAGATAGCCGATGCTGCGCACGGTGATCAGTTTCTGTTTGTGCACGCGATACTGGAACGGGGTGAAAGCGTGCCAGCCGCCCTTGATGGTGGCGGGCAGAAAGCCGGCGCCGCCATTGGTGGCCATGAAGCCGGAATTCAGCGGGGCGCCTTTGAGCGACCAGCGGCGTTCAACGACGCCAAAACTGTCATTGCCGATGAACACGAAGGCGCGTCCGGTGCCCAGGAAGGCAAGTATGGCAAAGGCTGCAAGGGCCGCAAGACACCACAGCGGAACGTGGCCGAATGGGAAATCCATGGTCTGGCTCTGATCGCCCCGCTATGGGGCTCGTAGCGGAAATGGCGCGTGCCAGGCCGTTTTGATTACGTGATGGACGCGCATCGGGATGGAGCGCCTGTCATGAGCGAGCCTCTTGAATTTTTAGGGGCCTCATCAGGACGTGCGTGTGCCCCATGAAAGACGTGCATGAAGGACGCGCATGAAAAACCGGGGGGCTTTACCCTTAGACCCGCACCAGGGTGAAGCCCCCTGGACCGGCGATCCTTACCTTCGGGAATTGGGGGTCTGGGGCCTCAGGCCCCAGCGGGGTCCAGGGGCAGAGCCCCCGGCCTTCGCTGCGCCAAGCGCGCGCCCTGTCGGCTCAAATGTCCCGATTCCGAGATTCGTTGAATTGAAAAACGGTCAGGATCGGGACACTAGCTCTTATTGTCAATAGCCTGCTTAACCCCCACGCAAGCCATGAAGTATGGCGAGCTTTGGGGGGCAGGACACTAGAAAACCAGGCGGCCGCCGACGAGCAGAAGCACGCTCGCCAGCAGCGGGCGCAGGCCGGGTTCGGGCAGGCGGGGGGCGACCAGGCTGCCCAGGATGATGCCGGGGATCGAGCCGGTGAGCAGCGCGCCGCATAAACGCCAATCCACGTCGCCCATCGCCCAGTGGCCCATGCCGGCGAGCAAAGTGAGGGGCACGGCATGCGCGATATCCGACCCGATGACCCGCACCAGGGGGATGCGCGGATAGAGCAGGATCAGCGCTGTCACCCCAATCGCGCCGGCGCCCACCGAGGAGATCGACACCAGCACGCCCAACACCAGGCCGCTGGCTACGGTGAGCCATGCCGCCTGAGTGTCGCTGGGCTCGCCGAGGCGGGCGGTGATGCTGCGCACTACCCAGGCACGGAACAGGGTAGCCACTGCGGTGAGCAACAGGGCCACGCCAAGCGCTACGGTGATCAAATGGGAGGTGGATGGGCTCATCGCGCCGTTGCCGTGCAGCAGATACAAAGTGAGTGCGGTCGCCGGCACGGAACCGGCGGCAAGCCGGCGCACGATTTTCCAATCGACGGTTTCACTGGCGTTGTGCATGAGCGTGCCTGCCGCCTTTGTGGCGGCCGCGTAGAGCAGGTCGGTGCCGACGGCGGTGGTGGGGTGGATTCCGAATAATAGGATCAACACGGGGGTCATGAGCGACCCGCCGCCCACGCCGGTAAGGCCCACCAGGAAACCGACAAACAGCCCGGAGACCGGGTATAGCAAGTCCGACGCGCTCAGCATGGCTGCACCCGACATTTTTCCTGCCCCAACCGCTTCACCTTCGATCTCGTGCCATGCGGCTCAATACGCTCAGCGACCGTACATAAATCCCATTGCCAGCGCAAACACTTTATTAGACTGTGCAATTTTCAAAGCACGACGGACGTTGATTGAAATAGGGTCGTCATTTAGGGATGGTCCGATCGGGTCGGCCCCTCGCGATGTCAGGCCGACACAAAAGCCAAGGTTATATTGTCGAGACGCAGGCCTCCCGATTCATGGAGGTGGCCGCGGCATCGCAGGCTGGGCAGCCGGCGGCATTGGCAAGCAAGCAGATCTGTTCTTCAGAAAAGAACATGCTTGTCCTGCGCCCTGGGCCCTCTCTGCGCTTGCGCGGCGCGGCTAATGTCCCGATTCCGAAATTCGTTGAATTGAAATACGGTCGGAATCGGGACACTAGCTCCTTATTGTCATTGGCCTGCTTATTCGCTACGCCCGCCCTTGAAGAACGGCGAACTTCGGGGGCAGGGCACTAGGTGTGGGTCCGCGATGAAAGGGACCACGCCATGAACGACCGTAGCTGGGACAAAGCACGCCTGCCGTCCCGCCATGTTTCCGTGGGGGCGGATCGGGCGCCGCATCGCAGCTATTACCATGCTATGGGAATGACCGAGGGGCAGATCGCCCAGCCCTTCGTGGGTGTGGCCACCTGCTGGAACGAGGCGGCACCCTGCAACATCGCGCTTAGCCGGCAGGCGCAGTCGGTCAAGCGTGGGGTGGACGAGGCGGGCGGCACGCCGCGCGAATTCACCACCATCACGGTGACCGACGGCATCGCCATGGGCCACCAGGGGATGAAATCCTCGCTGGTCTCACGCGAGGTGATTGCCGATTCGGTGGAGTTGACGATGCGTGGCCATTGCTACGACGCGCTGGTGGGCCTGGCCGGCTGCGACAAGTCGTTGCCTGGCATGATGATGGCGATGCTGCGGCTGAACGTGCCGAGCGTGTTCATGTATGGCGGCTCGATTTTGCCAGGCAAATTCAAGGGCCGGGACGTGACGGTGGTGGATGTGTTCGAGGCGGTGGGTCAGCACGCCGCCGGCAATATGTCGGATGAGGATCTGCACGCGCTGGAATGCGTGGCCTGCCCGTCAGCGGGTGCGTGCGGCGGGCAGTTCACCGCAAACACGATGGCGACGGTAAGCGAGGCGATCGGGCTGGCTTTGCCTGGTTCGGCCGGATCGCCGGCGCCGTATGAGGAGCGTGATGCCTGGGCGGTGGAATCGGGCCGCGCGGTGATGGATCTGGTGGCCAGGAACATCCGGCCGCGGGACATCGTGACGATGCGCGCGCTGGAGAACGCGGCCGTAGTGGTGGGCGCCACCGGCGGCTCCACCAATGCGGCGCTGCATTTGCCGGCGATCGCCCATGAGGCGGGGATTTCGTTCACCATGGAGCAGGTGACCGACATCATGCGCCGCACGCCCTACATCGCCGACCTTAAGCCGGGCGGCAAATACGTGGCGCTGGACGTGCACAATGTCGGCGGCATACCGGTGATCCTGAAATCCCTGCTCGATGCCGGGCTGTTGCATGGCGATTGCCTGACGGTGAGCGGGCGCAGCATGGCGGAGAACCTGGCCGACGTCGTATTCCCGGAAAACCAGGACGTGATCTTTCCGGTGAGCCGTGCGCTGTCGCCCACCGGCGGCGTGGTCGGGCTGAAGGGCAATGTTGCGCCGGACGGGGCTATCGTGAAAGTGGCGGGCCTTAACGTCCGCCGGTTCGAGGGAACCGCGCTGTGTTTCGATAGTGAGGAGGAGGCCTTCGCCGCCGTGCAGGCGCGGGCCTACAAGGCGGGCGATGTGATCGTGATCCGCTATGAGGGCCCGCGCGGCGGGCCCGGCATGCGCGAAATGCTCTCCACCACGGCCGCCATTTACGGCCAGGGCATGGGCGAACATGTGGCGTTGATCACCGATGGCCGGTTTTCCGGTGGCACGCGTGGGTTTTGCGTGGGCCATGTCGGCCCGGAAGCGGCCCTGGGCGGCCCGATCGGCCTGCTGCGCAACGGCGACCGGATCGTGCTCGATGCCGATGCCGGCTCGATCGACGCGCTGCTGTCCGAGGCGGAATGGGCGGCCCGCCGTGCCGCCTGGGCGCCGCGCAAAACCGATTATCGCTCGGGTGCGATCTGGAAATACGCGCAACTTGTGGGCCCTGCCCATCTCGGCGCCGTCACCCATCCGGGGGGTGCCGCGGAAAGCCATTGCTATGCCGATATCTGACCAAGCCAGGCGCAGTCCCGGTTTCTTGATGTCGTAACGTTACAAGTCCTTTCCTCCCTTTCATGCAACGTCCTCCTCGCCGTAGACTTGAGGCGGCTATAAAGGCGGCGTTGAGGCCGGGCTTGGCCCATGAGGAAGAGGAATATTACGCGCATGAAATCGCTTCTGGCTGCGTTGGCGGTCACCCTGGCCGTCTCTACTGCTGCGGTCGCCCAGCCGGCCATGCCACCCCCGGTGGTCGAAGCCGGCCCTCCGCCGGCGATGCCCGGGCCGAATGGCTGGGTGCTGGAGCCGGGGCACTGGCATTGGAATGGCTTCCGCTACGTGTGGGTGCATCGCCATTGGATTCATGGGGGCCCTGGCTACGCGCATTTCATCCCGGGCCACTGGGCGCCGACCGGGGCTGGCCCGCGCTGGGTTCCCGCCCACTGGGTTCCCTGATCCTGCCGGCATAATTGTGAGGGGGCGGCCTGCCGCCCCCTTCCAGCCAATCGTGATCAGGGCATCGATCTTGCCAAATTTTCAATGCTGAACATCCGACGCTGACGATGTTACGCGAAAAAAATGTCGCCGTTGCCGGCCTCGTCGGTTGCGCCGTGCCGATCCTCGTGGCCCACGGTTCGGAGGCCGTGCTCGGCCTTGTGCCTTGTGCCTTCTGCCTCGTCGAACGCAGGCCATACTATGTCGGCGCCATTCTCGCCTCGGTCGCCGTGTTTCTGCCCAGGAGGCTGGCGCGGCTTTGCCTGTGGATCCTTCTCGGGCTGCTGGTGATCGCGGCGGGCCTCTCGCTGGTGCATGTGGGCGTGGAGCAGCATTGGTGGCCCGATCCGCTGCCTGAATGCACCGTGCCTGATTTCTTCGGCATGACCATGGCGCAGCGCCTGGCGGCGATGCCCGCCCGCCCCGCCAAGCCTTGCGAGTTTCCAGACTACCTGATCCCCGGCGTGCCTGTGTCGATGACGCAGATGGCACTGCTCTATGCCCTGGCAGCCTCCGGCACCCTCGCCATCTGCTTGACACGCAAGAGAGGACGGTATTTCAGATGACCCTGCCAGGGGATGTAAGTCCGCGGGAAAAGATCGCGCGCATGGTGCGGGTAGATCATGCCGGCGAGTATGGCGCCAAGCGCATCTACCAGGGTCAGATCGCCGTGCTGGGCCGCGGCCCCAAGGGCGACATACTGCGCCACATGCAGGCGCAGGAGCAGCATCATTTGGATGTCTTTTCCAACCTGATCGCCGACCGCCGCGTGCGACCGACGGTGCTTCTGCCGTTCTGGCATGTGGCTGGATTTATGCTAGGTGCGGCGACCGCCGCGATGGGCGAACGCGCGGCCATGGCCTGCACGGTGGCCGTGGAAGAGACGATCGACGCGCATTACCTGGCGCAGTCGGCCGAGCTTGGCCCGGAGGAGGCCAATCTGCGGGAAACGATCGAGCAATTTCGCGCCGAGGAACTGGAGCATCGAGACATCGGGTTAGCCCATGATGCGGAGCATATGCCCGGCTACCGGCTGCTGAGCGCGATCATCAAAACGGGGTGCAAGGTGGCGATTGCCGTAAGCGAACGGGTTTGATTGGCCGCGAGCGTAGGTTGCGCTGGTTCGGCAGTTCAATGATGGGCGAGTGTCCCGGTTCCGAATTTCGTCGGATTGAAATACAGTCGGAATCGGAACAGTAGGTCATTATCGTCAGCGACCTGCTTATCCCCTACGCCCGCCGTAAAAAACGCCGAAATTCGTGGGTAGGATACGAGAAGCCCAGCCTACAGGCGGACTACTTGACGGGGACGCTGACGCCAAGGCCGGCAGCGGCGGTGCGGCGACCATCCAGGGTAGTTTGCTCGCTGGATGCATAGGAATAGCCGTCACCTTGGAAGAGGGAGCGTGGCGACAGCAGTTTTGGGCTGATAGTGGTATCAGGCTTGCTACGGTCGGCCGGGGCCGACACATCCTGGTCGGGTATCGGCGCCGCCTGGAAACTCGCATTGCTGGCGGTGATGTTGGGTGCGGGCACTTTGCTGGCCTCGGCATCGTATTGCGGCCGGAGCGGTGATATCGCTCCATCGGCGGACGATGCCATCGGTGCCGCACCATCGGTCGGCGCAGCATCAGATGGTATTGCGAAGCAAGTCGCACATACCGAGACAGCGCCTGCCAAAATCTGAAAATATACCCGGGGTTTGCACCGTCGCATGGTTCTATCATGCGAAATTCAAAGCCGACGATCAACTGATTTCGTGAAAAGTGATGCGTGTTATGACACCCCCACGCGACTATCGGGCCAGGGACACACAACCCTGGCCCGATCGAGCCTTAGGCCGCCTTGCGCTGCCGGCTTTCACCGAACAGGGCGATGGCCTCCTTGCAGAAGGCCGGCAGATCGTCCGGCTTGCGCGAGGTCACGAGCCCGCCATCCCGTACCACTGCCTCGTCCACCCACATAGCGCCCGCATTGCGCAGGTCGGTTTGCAGCGACGGCCAGGAGGTGACTTTACGGCCGCGCACCAGATCGGCCTCGATCAGCGTCCAGGGCCCGTGGCAGATGGCGGCAATCGGCTTGCCCAAGTCTCCAAACGATTTGACGAACGCCACCGCCTGCTTGTTGACGCGCAGGTAATCGGGGTTGGCGACCCCGCCGGGCAGCACCAGCGCGTCGAACTGATCACGCCTTACACTCTCGAGCGCCTGATCGACGGCGATCTGGTCGCCCAAATCGGCATGGTTCATCCCCTGAATCTTGCCGGGCATGCGCGTGCCCTCGGGCGACACCACACTCACTTCCGCGCCCGCCGCCTTTAGCGCCTTTTGCGGTTCAGTGAGCTCCACCTGCTCAAAACCATCGGTCGCCAGGATCGCAATTTTCAGTCCCTTAAGATCCGCCATTTTTGGCTCTCCTCCTGCTGGGGTATGCAGGAGGAAACAAGGCGGCCCGGGCCAGGTTGCCCCGCCGGAGGTCACAGAAACAGGAGCGCGGCGGTCGTCAGGAGGGAATGATCACACCGTCCAGCGATTGCAGGGCCAGGATTCCCGGCAGCAGCTTGCCCTCCAGCCATTCCAGGAAGGCGCCACCGGCTGTGGATACATAGCTGATGTCGTCGATCACCCCGGCATGCTTCAGCGCGGCCACCGTGTCGCCGCCGCCGGCCACCGAGCGCAGATGCCCGGCCCTGGTGGCGGCCGCCACAGCGTGCGCGAGCGACACTGTTGCCGCATCGAACGGCTCGGTCTCGAAGGCGCCGAGCGGCCCGTTCCACACTAGCGTGCGCAAGGCGAGCAGGCGCGCCTCGAGGGCGGCCACGGTCGCGGGGCCCACATCCAGGATCATCGAGTCGGCCGGCACTTCGGCGATCGGCACCACCCTCACCGGCGGGTTCGGCCGGAACTCGGTGGCCGTGACCGCATCCACGGGAAGCACGATCTCGCATCCGCCCGCCCGTGCCTTGGCCAGGATTTCGCGCGCGATGCCATGCATGTCCGGCTCCTGAAGAGATTTCCCGACGGCGACACCCTGGGCCGCCAAAAAGGTGTTGGCCATCGCGCCGCCGATCACCAGCACATCCACCTTTTCCAGCAGGTTGCCGATCAACTCCAGCTTGGTCGACACTTTGGATCCGCCCACCACCGCGCCCACCGGCCGGTCCGGATGCTCCAGCGCCGCCGACAGCGCTTCTAACTCGCGCTGCATCAGCCGCCCGGCATGGCTGGGCAGATGCTTGGCCACGCCCTCGGTGCTGGCATGCGCGCGATGGGCGGCGGAAAATGCGTCGTTCACATAGATATCCGCGAGTGCGGCCAGCTTGCGGGCCATCTCGGGGTCATTTTCCTCTTCGCCGGAATGGAAGCGGGTGTTCTCCAGGACCAGCACCTGCCCGGGCTCGAGCCGAGCCACCGCGTCCTCTGCGATGGGGCCGAGGCAGTCATTGGCAAAGAATACGTCACGGCCGAGCACGTCGCGCAAGGCGACCGACACCGGGCGCAGCGACATGCTCTCCACCCGCTTGCCCTTCGGGCGGTCGAAATGGCTGACCACGATCACCCGTGCGCCCTTCTCCGCCAGCTCGGCAATGGTGGGGGAAAGCCGCTCGATGCGGGTGAGATCGGTGATCCGGCCGTCACGCACGGGCACGTTGAGGTCGGCGCGCAGCAACACGCGCTTGCCGGCGACCGGCGCGTCGTCGAGGGTTTTGAAGCTGGCCATGGGTGTCTCGCGATGCGTTGGGGTTAAGGGTTGGTCTTTGCGCGGCACGCGCCCTCTTCCTGCTTCGGGGGAGAGGGTTCTTCCTAGTGTCCCGCTTCCGAATTTCGTTGGATTGAAGGACGGTTGATATTGGGACACTAGCTCTTTATTGCCTGTGGCCTGCTTATCTCCTACGTCCGCCGTGAAGAACGATGAACTTCGTGGCAGGACACTAGAGCGGGATGCGATATGGTTCGATCGGTTTCGTCGGACGCATCCCGCTCTAGCTCTTTGTTTTTGCGAGCATATTTATCCGGCGGCCGATCGCACCTGCCCGGATCATGCTCTAGAGGTTGCCGAACAGGGCGGCCGTATCGGCCATGCGGGTCGAAAAACCCCATTCATTGTCATACCAGCCGGCGATGCGCACCAGCCTGCCGCCATCGATCGACGCGGTCTGCGTCGCGTCGAAAGTGCAGGAGGCGGCGACACCATTGAAATCGCTGCTGACCAGCTTTTCCTTGTTGAAAACAAGGATGTTCCTCAGTGCGCCGCCGGCGGCGATGCGAAACGCCTCGTTCACCTCCTGCACGCTGGCCGGCTTGGCCAGATTGGCATCGAGCGACACCAGCGAGACATTCGGTGTGGGCACACGCACGGCCGTGCCGTCGAGCTTGCCAGCCAGTTCGGGCAGAACCAAGCCGAGCGCCTTGGCCGCCCCCGTGCTGGTGGGGATCATCGAAAGTGCGGCCGCGCGGGCGCGGTGCAGATCCTTGTGCAGCGTGTCCACGGTGCGCTGGTCGCCCGTGTAGCTGTGGATCGTCACCATGTAGCCGCGCTCGATGCCGAACGAGTCGTGCAGCACCTTGGCCATCGGCGCCAGGCAGTTGGTGGTGCAGGAGCCGTTGCTGATCACCGTCATGTCCGGCGTCAGAATCTGGTGGTTCACCCCGTACACGATAGTCGCATCCACCCCGTCGGCTGGGGCCGACACCAGAACCTTGCGCGCGCCCGCGGCCAGCAACGCCGAGGCCGCCGCCTTGCTGGTGAACAGACCGGTACACTCCATCGCCACATCGACACCCTGGTAAGGCACTTTTTGCGGATCGCGCTCGGCCGATACGTGGATCGGCCCGTAGCGGCGGCCATTCAGCTCGATGGTGATGGCGTTGCCGTCGACCATCACCTCGCCCGGGAAACGGCCATGCACGCTGTCGTAACGGAAAAGATGGGCGTTTGCTTCGACGCTGCCGAGATCGTTGATTGCAATCGGTTCGAGGTCGGTGCGTCCACTTTGAACGATCGCCCGCAGCACCAGACGGCCAATCCGGCCGAACCCATTAATTGCAATCTTTACTGTCATTGTCGAAATTTCCCTCCCGTATTCATTGTCGTCCCTTTATCAGGCTTTGCCTTAAACATCCCTGCCATGTCTACACCGTGCGAAGAATTCCGACGTGCCGAAGCACAAGATCGGCAATTCGCCGGGCGCAGGCCGGGTTTTTTGCGGCCTCCCAACCGATGCCGGACAAATGCTCGAGGCCGATGAACAGGCCCCGCTGACCCAGCCAACGCTCCCAGCCGAAACCGCCCCCCGCTTCCAGGCCAATACGAGGCGCTTCGCCCAGAACCGCCTCCTGCACCTGCGCCTCCTGCCGCGCAAACACCGACCAGCATGGCAGCGACACCACGGCGGCGCGCAGGCCTGCCTTCGCTAGCACTGCCTGCGCCGCCATCGCCAGATGCAGCTCCGGCCCGCTCGCGATCAGCGTCGCCATCCGTGCGCCCGGCTCCGACAGCACATAGCCACCTTTGGCGCATCGTGTGCGGGAGGGCCGGTCCGCGAGCAGCGGTACCGCCGCATCCGATAGCAGCAGAACCGTGGGGCCCGTGCTGCGCCGCAGGGCAAGTTCGGCACATTCCAGGGCTTCGGACGCATCAGCGGGCCGGAAGACGCTGACATTGGCCATCGACCTGAGGCTCGCGCGATGGCCGCCCGAGGGGCAGGGTGTATCGGGCTCGATCAACAGGCTCAGCAGCCTGGTCTGCGCGAGCGCGGCCGCGCGGAGACCGCCGCGCACGATCTCGGCCTCGGCAAGCCTGAACTTCGCCATCGGCAGGATACCACCGTGCAAGGCGAGGCCAGCCGCGATGCCGCTTATGCCCTGCGCCAGGTTGTCGGCCGCTGCTTCTCGATTCGCAGGGGAGTCCTGGCCCCTGGGCCAGGCATCCGCCGGCACCCTGGTCAGCTCCGGCACCGCGCTTGCCAGGCGCAGGATGGCGCGCCGCACCGTCCAACTCGTCGACACCGTGGACTCGCCCGGCGGCAATAGCGGCGTCTGATCGGAGAACGCGGTGTGCCAGCCATGCGGTAGCTTGCCACAACTGGCGTTGTCGAAATCCGCGCGGCTGCCGTGGCGCGCGAGCCGCTTCAGCCAGGCGCGGCGCACGCCGGCGCTGCGCCTCCCCGTGCCATTCCAGGCCTCTTCGCTATCGGCGATCTCGGCCCGGCTCGCTACATCGCCGACCCATGTGCGCCCACGATCCGGGCGTATGCAGGCGATCATCGTTGGCCTTTGCGACCGCAGGGAGGCCGAGATGGCGCCGGCGATCGCCTGGGCGTCTGCGGCATCGACCCGGCGCACCACCCAACCGGCGGCGCCAAATCCGGCGAGACCAGGCGCATCTTCCGCAGGCACCGCGGCGATCGCGGTGAGCCGGCCGAGACGCCAGCTGCCGGCAAGCTGGGCTGCCTCCTGAACCGCGCCGCGGGCCAGCTCGTCGCCCGATGCAATCACCCAGGCCCGGTGATCGACCAGCGACCGGCCGAACCGGGCGGCCAGCAGGCGCTCGGCCAGCGCGCAACCCGCCCCGATCCCGAAAACCGGGCCGAGGCTCTCGAACGCCGCCGGCGCCATCCCGGCGAGACCGGCGAGCGAGGCACCCAGCGGAGTGAGGCGCGCATCCACCATCAGCCGGTCGCGGTCGGGCCAGGCCGGGTCGGCGGAATCGAACCGCAGATGACGCGCGAACAGAAAACACAAAGCCAGGCAGAGCGCATCCTGCGGCCAATCCGGCGACACACGGCGCAGCGCCGCCATCAGCCTGGTGACGGAAGCGCGCCGGTCGGCCGATACGGGCTCTGGCGAACAGGTATCCAATCAGCGCGCCACGCCGAAGTTTGCGATGCGCCGCCTTGTCTGCGACCTTGCCCTTATGATGAAGCTGCCATCGATCATCTGCCTGTCCCTGCCCTTATCTCTTTCCCTGGCAGCTTGCCATCTGGTGGACCAGCGGGATTTCAATGCCGGTGCCGGCCAGAGACCGGTGCCCCACGTGGCGGCCGCCATAGGGACGTCAGCGGTGCCGGCCCTGGTAACGATCCGCTACACCGAGCCTGACCCGCCCTATCGCGACGCCCTGACCGACGCGGTGCACAAGGCGCTCGCGCGCAAACCGGATGTGGTGTTCACCGTGTCCACCCTGGTTCCGCAGGGCGCGACCGAGGACGAAGTGGCCGATCTCGGCGCACGGGGCGCCGTATCCGGCCGCGAGGTCGCCGAAACCATCGTCAATGCCGGCGCGCCCCCGGCCCAGGTGGAGCAGCTGGTCAGTATAGACCCCTCCGCCAAGTTCCGCGAAGTGATAGTCCGCGTGCAGTGAGGGAGTGCCGTCTCGCTTGAAGCGGAGTCCAGGGACAGAGCCGCTGGCCTTTCTTCCTCCGACGGCGTCAGCTCTTCTTGCGCGCGGCGGCGATGACGGTGGCGAGGTTGACTTCGTCCATCGCGCCGGGGATCACCTGATCGCCGACGATGAAGGCAGGAGTTCCATCCACCTTGAGGTCGCGGGCGAGGGCCAGGTTTTGCTGGATGCGGCCGCTGATCGCCGGGCTGTTCATGTCTGCCGCCAGTTTGGCGGGGTCGAGACCGACACTACTGGCGATCTGGCGGATCATGGCGTCGCTGGGCTCGGCCGAGTTGCTCATCAGCGCCGCCTGCATTTTTGTATAACCGCCCTGCTTTTGGGCGGCCAGGATGGCTTTCGCTTCGGTGAGGCTGGCGGCCCCGAGAACCGGGATGTCCTTATAAACCAGGCGCACGCCGTGATCCTTGTGCAGCAGGGCGTCGATGACCGGCAGCATACGCCGGCAATAGGGGCAGCGCGGGTCGTAGAATTCGACGATGGTCACGTCGCCGGCCGGATTGCCGGCTACCGGGTCGCCTGGCTTGGCCAGCAGGTCGTTTTTGTCGGCGGATAGGCGTGCCTTGGTGGAGGCGGCGTCGCGCGCCTCGTTGTCGGCTTGCAGGGCGGTGACCGCGTCGCGCAGGATCGAGGGATCGTTTTTCAGTGCCTCGCGGACGATCTGGATGATCGCCTTGCGCTGATCGGGCGTGAAAGAAGGGGTTTGCGCCCGCGCGGGCGCGGCGCAAGCGAGCAGGCAGAGCGTGAGGAAAAGACGCTTCATGAACGGGGTCCGTCACCAAATCTTGCCGCCCGATAACACTCCTGAGCTGAAGGCGCGAGTGTGGGTAGGTGGGCGTGGCTATCCGGAAAGCATGGGTGGCTTCCTTGCTGTGTCACGGGAAGCCGTTTAATGCACCCGCCACACGATTTCGCGGAGTTTGGTCACAGGTGGGCAGACGCAGGAACAGCCGGGCGCGGCTGTGTTTGGTGCTGGCGCTCGGAAGCACCCTGGCGAATGGCGGCTGCGGCACCATTGCCGCCGTCAAGAAAACCGTTCTGGGTGGCCCGCTTGCGCCAGGCGAGCATCTGAAAGGGTTTATCGGTGGTGTCGCCGCCGATGAGCCGCTGGCAGCTCTGGCGGCGCGCGAGGTTCTGGCGACCGGCGGCAGCGCCGCCGATGCTGCCGTGACCCTGGGTTTCATGCTGTCTGTTACTCTGCCGTCCCGAGCCTCGCTGGGTGGGGGCGGCGCCTGCATCGCCTATGAGCCCGGAGCAGGCTCGCCCGGCCATGGGGTGCCGGAGGCGATCATGTTCGTGCCCCGCGCGCCGGCCGCCAATGCCGGCGACCGGCCGGCGGCGGTGCCGATGCTGGCGCGCGGCCTTTACCTGCTGAGTTTCCGCTATGGCACCAAGCCGTTCGCGGACCTCGTTTCGCCGGCCAGCCGGGCGGCGGCCGAGGGCATCTCAATCTCGCGCGCGTTGGCGCAGGATTTGGCGCCCGTGCAGGGCCCGCTGCTGGGCGATCCTTATGCCGCCGCGGTTTTTGCGCCGGGTGGGCGGCCGCTCGGTGAGGGCGCGCGCCTGGTGCAGCGCGACCTCGCCGCGAGTCTTACCCAGATTGCCAGTGCCGGCGTGGGCGACATGTATCAAGGCCTGCTCGGGCAGCGCCTGGTCGAGGCGAGTGCGGCGGCTGGTGGACCGTTCACGCTGAACGATTTGCGCCAGTCCGTGGCCGCGCTGACCAACCCGATCGTGGTGAAGGCCGGCGAGGACCAGGCCGCCTTTCTACCACCGCCTGCCGATGGCGGGCTGGGCGCTGCCGCGGCATTCTTGCAGCTTGAGCGCACGGGCACGGTGTCGCAGGGCCTGGCCGAACTCTCGGTTGCTGCCCCGGCCGAATGGCGGGCGCATGGGGGCGATCCGCTGCAGATTCTAACCGCGGGCACCGCGAGCGGCACGCTGCCTGCGCTGCCCGCCTCCACCAGTTTCGCGGTGGTCGACCGCTAGGGCGAAGCGGTCGCCTGCGCGCTGACCATGGATAATCTGTTCGGCACGGGCCGCATTGCCGCCGGCACGGGGATCGTGCTGGGTGCCTCGCCGGCGATCAAGCCACTGCCTTTGCTGACCGCCGCGATCGCGTGGAGCAGCGGGCGGGACGCGTTCCGCGCCGCCGTCGGCGCTTCCGGCCAGAATGGCGCTGCGCTTGCGGGTGCCGCGGCCCTCGGCCAGGCGATGGTGGGCGATCTGCCGCCGCGCGTGCCGGTGCCCGATCCCGGGCGGGCGAATGCCATTGGCTGCACGCAGTATCTGCCCGGCAATAACGCCTCGTGCCGCTGGAATTCGGATGCGCGTGGCGCCGGATTGGCGATTGGGGGAACTTAAGCAGCCGGCGTAAATCTGCCGGCCAGGGCCGCTCGCGTAGAACCTGCTGAGGATTAAAAGTCTTTTGGTTCTTTTCTGCAGAAAAAGCCGTACTTCCTTCCACTCATGCTCAAGATAGGCAAGACAGCGCGCATCCCGCCGTTTCACGTGATGGACGTGATTGCTGCGGCCAATACGCGGCAGGCCGCCCTGCCGGCGGGTGCGCCGCACGTGATCCATATGGAGGTTGGCCAGCCAGGCACCGGAGCACCCGCTGGCGCCATCGCCGCCGCCTCGGCCGCCCTTCGCGCGGGCGCGCCGATGGGCTATACCGAGGCGCTTGGCTTGCCGAAGCTGCGGGACCGCATCGCCGACCATATCCAGGACTGGTATGGCGTGCCTGTTCAACGCGCCCGCATCGCGGTGACCACCGGCGCCTCCGGCGCGTTTCCGCTGGCGTTCCTTGCCGCCTTCGATCCTGGCGACCGTGTGGCCTTGGCTGCGCCGTTCTACCCGCCTTATGTCAATATCTTGACCGCGCTCGGCATCGAACCGGTCATTCTCGAGGCCGGCGCCGAGCACCGTTTCCAGCCGACCGTTGCCATGCTGCAAAAACTCGATCCGCCGCCGCAGGGGCTGATCGTGGCGAGCCCGTGCAACCCGGTGGGTTCGATGCTGCATGCGGATGAGTTTGCCGCGCTGGCGGGGTGGTGTGCCGCAAACGATGTGCGGCTGATTTCCGATGAGATCTATCATGGGCTGACCTACGGGCAGGTGCCGGCAACCGCGGCGGACATCCCTGGTGCCATCGTGATCAACAGTTTTTCCAAATATTTTTCGATGACGGGGTGGCGGGTGGGCTGGATGGTGCTGCCGGAGGATCTGGTGCGGCCTGTCGAGTGCCTGGCGCAAAACTTTTTCATCAGCGCGCCCCATGTGAGCCAGATTGCGGCCGCTGCCGCGTTCGATTGCCATGCGGAACTGCAGGCGAATGTAGCGGTGTATCGCCGGTCACGCGCACATTTGCTGCAGGCGCTGCCTGCGGCGGGGTTTGAAAAACTCTCGCCGGCGGAAGGGGCTTTTTATATTTTCGCCGATGTGTCGGCGCGCACCGACGACAGTGCGGCGCTCTGCGCGCGGATGCTGGACGAGGCGGGGGTCGCGGCGAGCCCGGGCATAGATTTCGATATTACGCGCGGGTGCCGCTTTGTACGGTTCAGTTATTGCGGCCCGGAGGCGGATATGCGGGCGGCGGCGGAGCGTTTGCAGCACCTGTCGATCATCGGCTCAGAGGGACGCGGGGGATCGTGGTAGGGCCGGGGCCGATGGAGGTTGGTGATGGATGATACGGGCATCGAGCCGGCGCGGCACAGGCTGGACCCGGCCGATTTTTATCGGAAGGCCGGGATATTGGCCGAGGACGATCGGATCGAGCTGAAACTGCCCTTTTAAGAAGGCGCGATCATGGGTGCGGCTTCATGATCGTCAGAACCTCTGCCAAAGACTCGGAGATGAGGGCGTGCACGCGGCTGCTCGTTTTCACGAGTTGCTCGACCAGACGCGCGGCCTGGTCATCCGTGGTGCTGCCTGCCTGGATCAGGCTGGTGACCAGCGCAATGTAATCTGGCATGCCGTCGCCGGGGATGATTGCGGCGGGCTGTTGTGATCCGCCGCGGCCCGGGTAGGCGAGGCCGCCGCCGTTCGGCGCAGTGTGCTTGCCGGAATAGCCGTGCCAGGCGAAAGGCCGCGCCGCGAGGTCCCCATCGCCAGCCGCCGCACCGCCGCTCACTGCCGGGTTCGATGTCGTTTCGGCCATGCTATTCTCGCTCCCGCTGCAGTCCGCTATGCGCCCAGGATTCCTCCCCGCCGCGATACCATAGCACGTGTTTATAGCCGCGCCTCATCAAACCAAGCGCCGCGTTGTAGGATTGCCATCCGGTGACGCCGTCGCCCATCACGACAATAGGGCCGGCCAGCCCGCCGGGTGCCAGCAAGCTGCCGGCTTTGGTGGCGATCTCGATCGGGTCGCCGTCGGGATCGATCCGCATGGGCAGGATTGCGCCTGGGGGGGCGGCCATGCCGCGGCCGGCATCCAGCACCACCGCGCCAGGCTGAGCAAGCAGGGTGCGCAAAGCGGGTGTGTCGATGGTTGCGCCGCCTGGCCAGGTGGTGGGCGTTGGATCGAAATCCCCACCCTGAACCGGTTGGCCTGGTGCAGCCACGCCAAAACTTGCGTGCTCATCGAGGAAATCCGGCATTCCGGCTGAGACGAGGGCGTGGCTGAAACTGGAGAAACCTTGCATCTCGCGTTGCTGGCGGGTGAAATATCCTTCGATCCGCCAGGCTGAGCGGTTCCGCCAGTGACCTGCATACTCGGCATAAAGGGCGCGAGCGCGCGGCGAGTCGCCCCGCGCGACGGCCGCTGCGATCAGGAACAGATGGCAGAATTCCGAGCGCCCGAGATTGCCATCGTCCTGCTCCGTGCCTGCTTCGCCTGCAAGGGCCTGGCCGAGCCTGCGCTCGGCGTCGTCTGGGTGGCCGGTCAGTTCATCGACCTCGCCGAGCAAGCTCAGCCATTGCGGCCGCAGCGGTCCCGCCGGATCCACCCGCAATGCCGTTTGCAACGGCGCCGACACCGCCCCGAGGCGCCCTTGTCGCCAGGCGTTGAAAGCGACGCCGAACAGTGCGGCAACGTTGTTGGGATTGGCCTGCAGCACCGTCTCGAATGCCGCCTGCGCTTCTCCGTTGCGGCCGGCCTCGCTCAGGATCCGCCCTTGCGCCACCAGCGCGCTCTCATTGCGCGGGTCACGGGCCAGGGCTTTTTGCGTCACCGCCTTCGCCTCGCGAAAATCCGCGTCCTCCTGCGGGTCGTCAAAACCCTCCACCTTGCGCACCAGCAGCAGGCCCAGTGCGCCCAACGCGTCGTCGTCGTCGGGCGCGATGGCGAGCGCGCTTTCCAACAGGTATTGCGCTTGTGTCAGCCCCGCGAGCGAGTCGCGGGCCGACATCGTTTCGCGCGCCTGCAGGACAAGATCGAGTGCGTCAGCGCGGCCGGGGGCCTTGGCGGCCGCGCGCCGCGATTCGAGTTGCACGAGCTTCACGCCGAGCGCGCTGGCGATCCGATGTACGATCGTGCTCCGCATGTCGGCCATCTGCGTCAGCACGGTGTCGAACTGGTCGGTCCAGGTCTGTTTGCCCGTGGCGGCATCCACGAGCTCGGCATTGATGTGCAGCGAAGCGCCCTCGGCGCGCAGGCTGCCGCGCACCAGGTAGCGCACGTTCAGCGCGCGGCCGATGGCGGCCGCCGAAGCCTGCTTGCTCTTGTAGATCGCGGCCGTTTCGCCATCGATAACGATGCTCCCGGACAGATGGGCCAGGTCGTTCGACAGATCCGCGCTGACCGCGTCGGCCAGGTATGGACGGGCGCCATCGTCGCTCAGGTTGCGAAACGGCATTACCACCAGCGACAGGCGCGGCGGTTCTTCGCCCGGCTTTCCGAAATAGGCGGCGAGACTCATCGCCACGACAAGCGCAACGGCGCCGGCGGCGATCATGCGCCGCCGGCCCCAGCTGGCATGCCACGCGCGGCGCGACGGCATCTGCCCGGTTGAGGCGACATCCGGCGGTGCAGGATCAATCTGCACGGGGCCGATAAAACGGTAGCCGCGGCCCGGCACGGTGGCGATGAAGCGCGGTTCGGGGCCGGTGTCGCCTAGGGCCCGTCGCAGACCATGCATCTGCACGGAGAGATTATGGTCCTCCACCACAACCCCTGCCCAGACCGTGGCCATGATGTCGGCCCGGCTCAGCACACGGCCGCGCGCCTCGATGAGAGCCAGCAACAGGTCGAAGGCGCGGCTGCTCAGCGCAACAGGGACGCCATCGCTTTCCAGCTGACGTCGGCCCAGATCCAGCCGGAATGGCGAGAAGACATAAGCGTCAGGGCCCTGCGCTACGACCTGATCCATGCCAGCCTCTGTACAGATCGCCGAAACCCAACCCTAATGGCGGCCCCGCAGCCGAACAAGCCGCGGCGCGTGCCGCGGCTTGTTCGGCATTGAGGCCGATTGAGAAGCATTGAGATGCCTCAAATGCCCGCGCCCGGCCAGTTGGCGCCGCGGCCAGCGAGCGCCGCCGGCATCGGCAAGACGCCCTGCCGCCCTACGACAGGAGACTTCTCATGAAAATTCTGACCCCATCCCTCGTTCTATCCGCCCTTCTCGGCTTGGCCGCGGCACCCGCGCAGGCGGCTTCGCCAGCCACCATTGCCTCCTTGGCCGGACCCTGGGCGGCGACACTCGTCGGTAGCACCGCCTGCGGCTTGTCGACGCTATATTCCAAGTTCACGTTGAACAGTTCCGGCACCGGCGAAGCCACGACCACTTACCATACGGCTAGTTGTGGCGACACCACCAGCACCTTCCCGTTCAGTGTCACCGCGCTGAACGCCGCCGGCGCCGGCACCGCGCATCTTTCGTGCGGCTCCGATTGCGGCTGGGACTTTCAGATCCAGGTGCTGCCCGGCAACAAGCTGTTCAGCCTGGTCGATGTGAACCCCGAGAACCCACACAACTACCTCGAAGGAACCGCAATCTACCAGTAAGCCTACGGGGCGGGCTGGCCTAGTGCCAGCCTGCCGATTGACCAGAAAATGTTGCTGTCATGGGAATGTCATAAATATGAAATAGACGTTTTCGCTGCCTCGGCTAGTTTCCGACTGCAATTTCAAGAGGCGCGCATGTCTGAAGCCGTAATGACCCGGCCGCAACTGGATGCCAGACCGCACTGGATCGGTGGCGTTATCTTCATTGGCCTGCTGATCCTGGGCGTCGGCTTTGCCGTGCACGGCATTTCGGACGACATGGCGCAAGCCGGCACGCCGCCGCTCGCCATCGGCACCTTCGCGCTGCTCGGTCTGGCCTTGCTGATCGCCCTCGGCTTCGAGTTCGTGAACGGCTTTCATGATACGGCCAACGCGGTCGCCACCGTGATCTACACGCACAGCCTGCCGGCCAATTTCGCCGTCGTCTATTCCGGGTGCTGGAACCTTATTGGCGTGCTGGTGTCCAGCGGCACCGTGGCCTTTACCGTGATCACGCTGCTGCCCGTGGAACTGATCCTGCAGGTGGGCTCCGGCGCCGGCTACGCGATGATCTTTTCGCTGCTGATCGCGGCCATCATCTGGAACCTCGGCACCTGGGTGCTGGGCCTGCCGGCCAGTTCCTCCCACACGCTGATCGGCTCGATCATCGGCGTGGGGCTTGCCAACCAGTTCATGGCCGCCCCCGGCGTGGGTGCCTCCGGCGTGGATTGGGGGCAGGTGGTGAAGGTTTTCCAGGCGCTGCTGCTGAGCCCGCTGGTGGGGTTCCTCGGCTCGGCCGGGCTGCTGCTGACGATGAAGGCGTTCATCAAATCGAAGAAACTCTACGACGCGCCGGATACCAGCAAGCCGCCGCCGCTGTGGATTCGCTGCCTGCTCATCCTCACCTGCACTGGCGTCTCCTATGGCCATGGATCGAATGACGGGCAGAAAGGCATGGGCCTGATCATGCTGATCCTGATCGGCGCCCTGCCCACCGCCTACGCGCTGAACCACTCGATGGAGGCGAGCCATACCCCGGCCTTCGTGGCCGTCAGCCAGAAAGCCGAAGCGGTGCTGCAGAAACATGCGTCTGGCGCCCTGCCGGATGCCCAGGCCGCGCGCAACACCCTGAGCCATGCCATACGCGATCAGAAATTCGGTACGCCGCAAATATATGCCGCGATGGCCAGCCTGAACGCCAGCATCGCCCAGCAGGTGCAGTCGAGCGGTGGCGTGGCCAACGTGCCGGCCGCGGTGACCACCAACGTGCGCAACAGCATGTTCCTGGTGAGTGAAACGCTGCGTCAGACACAGAAGGCTGGAATCACCTTTCCGGCCGATGAAACCGCCAGCCTGAAAGCCTACAAGGGCGAACTCGACGCCTCGACCAAGTTCATCCCAAAATGGGTGAAATTCACCGTGGCGATCGCCCTCGGCCTCGGCACCATGGTGGGTTGGAAACGCATCGTGGTAACCGTCGGCGAAAAGATTGGCAAATCCCACCTGACCTACGGCCAGGGCGCCTCGGCCGAACTGATCGCGGCGGCCACCATCATCGCCGCCGACCAGTATGGCCTGCCGGTATCCACCACCCACGTGCTGTCAAGCGGCATCGCCGGCACAATGATGGCCAACGGATCGGGCCTGCAATGGAGCACCGTGCGCAGCATCGCGCTGGCCTGGGTGCTGACGCTGCCGGCCGCCGCCCTGCTTTCCGGCGCATTGTACTACACCCTGCGACAGTTCGTGTAAGGGTGAGAAAGGCCAGGGGCTCCGCCCCTGGACCCCGCTGGGGCCTGGGGCCCCAGACCCCCATCTCTTGCCTTCTAGAACATGCCGGTCTGGGGCGGCTCGCCCCAGCGGCGGTCTGGGGGCAGAGCCCCGCCTTTCTCACTCCCCGGCGGAAGCGTCCAGGGCGGATTGGAGCATGTAGGCGGCGGCGAGCTGGTCCACTTTCGCTGCGCGTTTGCTGCGGGTCATATCGGCTTCGTCGATCAAGAAGCGGTTTACCGCGGCGCTTGAGAGGCGTTCATCCCAGAGGGCGGCGGGCAGGCCGGTGGCTTCCGAGAGGGCGCGTGTCCAGTCGCGGGCGGCTTGGGCGGCGGGGCCAAGCGTCCCATCCATGCTGAGCGGCAGGCCCACCACCAGGCCGCCGGCCTCCTGTTGGCGGGCGATGGCCGCGATTTCCTGGGCGTTGGTCGCGAGTTTGCCGCGTTTGAGGGCGCCGTAGGGGCTGGCGAGCATCAGCCCGGTATCGGTGAGGGCCACGCCGATGGTGCGCGCCCCGGGGTCCAGCCCGATCAGCCTTTGGCCGGGGGTGAGCGCGGCACGAAGCGCCTTGATGTTGATGAGTGCCATGCGCCCCGTTATGGTCCGCCGCTTGCCCGCCCGCCTAGCCTCATCAGGTCAGGTGCTGAAAGAGGACTGACGCCAGAATGTCGCTCGACTCCGCCACTATCCGGCGTATCGCCAAGCTCGCCCGCATCAGGGTGGAGGAGGGGGATGTTGCGAGCCTGCAAGATGAGCTTAACGGTATACTGGGGTGGATCGAGCAATTGTCGGAAGTGGATGTGGAGGGCGTGACGCCGCTGACGGGTGGAGCGCAGATCGCGCTGCGCCTGCGTGAGGATGTGGTGACGGATGGCAATATCCCTGAGCGTATTCTCGCCAATGCGCCCGACCGGGTGGGCGAATTCTTTACCGTGCCGAAAGTTGTGGAATGATACTGACCGACTTTACGATCGCCGGCGCAAGCGAGGCCTTGCGGGACAAGACATTTTCCGCGCGTGAGTTGACGCAGGCGCATATCGATGCCGTCGAGAAGCTCAATCCGCGGCTGAATGCCTTCATCACCTTCACCCCTGACCTCGCGGCGCGCCAGGCCGATGCGGCGGATGCCGCCATCGCCGCGGGCAAGGCCGGCCCGCTCGCCGGGATTCCGCTGGCGATCAAGGATCTTTTTTGCACCGAGGGGGTGCGCACCACGGCCGGCAGCAAGATTTTGGAAAACTTTGTGCCGCCTTACGAAAGCACGGTCAGTGCCAATCTGCTACGCGATGGCGCAGTGTTTCTCGGCAAGGCGAATCTGGATGAATTCGCCATGGGGTCCTCCAACATGACCTCGGCGTTCGGTGTGGTGGAAAACCCGTGGAAGCGACGCCATTCCGATGCCGCGCTGGTGCCTGGCGGGTCTTCCGGCGGGTCGGCGGCCGCGGTTTCCGCCCGCATCGCGATGGGCGCCACCGGCACCGATACGGGCGGATCGATCCGTCAGCCTGCCGCGTTTTGCGGCTTGGCCGGGATAAAGCCTACTTATGGGCGCTGCAGCCGCTGGGGCGTGGTGGCGTTTGCGAGTTCGCTGGACCAGCCAGGGCCGTTTGCCCGCACGGTGCGCGACTGCGCGATCCTGCTGAGCAGCATGGCCGGTTTCGACGCCAAGGACAGCACGAGCGTGAACCTGCCGGTGCCGGACTTCGAGGCCGCCTGCCACCGTGGCGTGAAAGGCCTGCGGATCGGTGTGCCGCTTGAATACCGGAACGACAACATGCCAGCGGAAATCGAGACACTCTGGCGGCGTGGCCTTGGCTGGCTGCGCGATTCGGGCGCCGAGATCGTCGATGTTTCCTTGCCGCACACGAAATATGGGTTGGCCACCTATTACATCGTGGCCCCCGCCGAAGCGTCTTCCAACCTGGCGCGTTATGACGGCGTGCGGTTCGGCTTGCGGCAGGAGGGCGGCCACGACCTGACCGATCTGTATGAAACGACCCGTGCGGCCGGCTTCGGCGCCGAGGTGAAGCGCCGCATCATGATCGGCACCTATGTGCTGTCGGCCGGTTATTACGACGCGTATTATCTGCGTGCCCAAAAAATACGTGCCCTGATTTTGAGGGATTTTACCGATGCTTTTGCCAAGGTGGATGCGCTGCTGACGCCCACCGCGCCTTCGGCTGCTTTCGCGCAGGGGGAGAAGATGGACGATCCGGTGGCGATGTATCTCAACGACATCTTCACCGTGCCGGCCAGCATGGCGGGCGTGCCAGCGATGTCGGTGCCCGCGGGCCTCGATGCGCAGGGACTGCCGCTTGGCTTGCAGGTGATCGGCCGGCCCTACGATGAGGAGACGGTGTTTGCGGTGGCGCAGGTGATGGAGGATGCGGCGGGATTTTCTGCGTGCCCCTCGGTGATCGCGGGGGGGCGCGCGTGAGCTACACGATCGAAGGCAGCACCGGCACCTGGGAAATCGTATGTGGGCTGGAAGTGCATGCCCAGGTGATCAGCAAATCCAAACTCTTTTCTGGGGCCGCCACCGATTTTGGCGCCGAGCCGAACACGCAGGTGAGTTTTGTCGATGCTGCCTTCCCTGGCATGCTGCCGGTGCTGAACGGCGAATGCGTGGCGCAGGCGGTGCGCACCGGGCTTGGGCTGAACGCGCAGATCAACCTGATGAGCCGGTTCGACCGCAAAAACTATTTTTATGCCGACCTGCCCAGCGGCTACCAAATCAGCCAGTTCGAACACCCGATCGTGGGCCGCGGCGAGGTCGAGATTGAGCTTGCCGATGGCAGCACGCGGCAGATCGGCGTGACCCGCCTGCATCTGGAGCAGGATGCCGGCAAATCCTTGCACGACCAGGATCCCGCACGGTCTTTCATTGACTTGAATCGCTGCGGTGTGGCGCTGATGGAGATTGTGAGCGAGCCCGATATACGCAGCCCCGAAGAGGCCGGCGCCTATTTGCGCAAGCTGCGCATCGTGCTGCGCTATCTCGGCACCTGCGACGGCAATATGGACGAGGGCAGCATGCGGGCCGACGTGAACGTGAGTGTCCGCCACGCCGGCGAGCCCTTCCGCACGCGCTGCGAGGTGAAGAACGTAAACTCCGTGCGTTTCGTGATGCAGGCGATCGAGGCGGAGGCCAGGCGCCAGGTGGAGATTTGGGAATCCGGCGGCGAGGTTGTGCAGGAGACGCGGCTATTCGATCCGGCGCGCGGCGAAACCCGCAGCATGCGTAGCAAGGAGGATGCCCACGACTACCGCTATTTCCCCGATCCCGACCTGCTCCCTTTGGTGCTGGAGCAGGGCTGGGTGGAGGCCCTCAAAGCTTCGTTGCCGGAACTGCCGGATGCAAAGCGCGCGCGCTTCATGCGCGATTTCGGTTTGCCGCAGTATGATGCGGGCGTGCTGGTGGCCGAACAGGCGGTGGCTGATTTTTATGAAACCGTGGCGAAGGGGCGCGATCCGCGCCTGGCCGCCAACTGGGTGACGGGCGATTTTTTCGCGGCCTTGAACCGCACCGGCACCACGATCGAGACCACGCCGGTTTCCGCGCAAAACCTCGGCGGGCTGCTGGATCTGATGGCCGACGCCACTATCAACGGCCGCATCGCCAAGGACGTGTTCGAGGCGATGGTTGAAACCGGTGCCTCCGCCCTGCAGATCGTGGAGGAACGCGAGCTGCGCCAGGTGACCGATACCGGCGCGATCGATGCAGCCGTGGAACTGGTGCTCGCCGCCAACCCCGACAAGCTGGCGGAATACAAGGCGGGCAAAGAAAAACTATTCGGCTTTTTTGTCGGCCAGGTGATGAAGGCGATGGCTGGGAAAGGGAATCCGGCGCTTGTTAACGAAGCGATCAAGAAACGGTTGGGGGTTGCGTGAAACATTCTTCCAGCACCACGTCGATTTCGGTGGCGCGTCTATCTTGATTGCAACGACCGGCGGCCGACGGGCGACATGATTCCGTTCTCATCCGAAGATCTCGGGCGCATCTTCGAAGCACGCACGCTGACTCGCGGCCGCAGCTTCGCGCTGATCGGCGCGGTCGAGGTGAGCCTGGAAGACGATGGCGCCATCAAGGGCGTGATCGAGGATAAGGGTGTAAAGCGGTTCGCGACGCTTACGCCGGCGTTGATGGGGCGCCGTGTGGTGTTCGCCAATAAATGCACGTGCCGCCTAGTGAATTGCCCGCATCTGGCGGCAACCGCGCTGGCGGCACTCGATCGTTTTCCCGCGCTGCGCCGCGTTGAACAACAGAGTTTTCTCGATCGCCTCGGCGCGGAACCAGCGGCCGAAAAGCAGCGGGTTCTCGTCACTCTCGAACCGGGCAAGCCCGGGGAAGATGCGTGCTTCGTCAGCCTCATGCTGGTGGGCGAGCGCACCGCCCGGGTGTCGCCGACCACGCCCGCCAAGCTGATCGAGCAGGGTGCTGAAAGCGAATCCTCGGTGGCGCTTGCGCATCTGCTCGGCGGGGTGGACACGCCTCGGATTGGTGTACCCGCACAGAATCTGGCGCCGCTGGTGACTATCCTGCTGCGCCACGAGAACGCCCGCTGGGGCGCCACCGGCAAGAAGCTTATCCACGGCGAGGAACGCGTGTTCGATGCGAGCGCGCCTCCACGCCTGCCGCCGCGCTCCGCCGTGCTGCTGGGCGATACCGGGCCCTGGTATGTGGATGCCGCGACTGGCGCGGTGGGCCGGGTAAAACTGAGGCAGCCACGCGCCCCTGCGCCCCCGCCGGTGACTATTCGCCCGCGCATCGGCCGCGTGCGCGGCGGCCGCACCATTATCGAGACCGAGAGCGAGCGCGCGATCGTCGACCGGCCGGTGACACCCGTGCTGCGCATGCAGCGCGTGCGCTGCCCCGACGATTTCGGCCGGCTTGCGCTGATGGACGCGCTGATGCTCGATTTCGACTATGGCGGCACGCTGAGCGACGGCGATGACGAGCGGCAATTCGTGCGCGTGGAAGGCAAAGGCGGCCCCACCTTCGTGCGGCGCAATGCGGACGCGGAGAACAACGCGCTGGAAACCATCCGCCAGGATGGGTTTATCCAGATGCGGGTGAGCGACGGCAAATCCGCCCGTGGCCGCCGCGTATTCGTTTATCGCGGCGAGGATGCCGGGGAGCGCTGGCATCGTTTCATCACCGAGCGCATCCCGTCCCTTGAATCGCTCGGCTTCCGCAGCTTGATCGACAAGGATTTCGGCCCGCGCCTGGTGCAGAAAGTCGGCACCTGGGACCTCAAAGTCACCGACGTTTCCGTAAGCGGTGCCGAGCCCGGCAGTTTTTCGATGGATTTCGGCATAGAGGTGGATGGGGAGCGTATTCCGTTGCTGCCGATCCTGAGCAACTTGCTGGCCCGCGGCGGCATGGAAGCGGCACAGATCATCGGCGAGGACCTGATCACCACGCTGGAGGATGGCCGGATCGTCAAGCTGCCGGCGGACCGGATCGCGCGCATGCTGGCCATCATGGGCGATCTGATCGAGGCCGCCGCCTCACGCGAAGAAACGATCGTGCTTCCGGAAACCGAAGCGCCCACCGTGCTGGAACTCGAGCAGCTTCTGCTGACGCGGTTTCAGGATGCGAGCCGCATCGAGGCCTATACGGCCCGTTTCCGCGGCGATCCGGAGATCCCCGATATCGCGATCCCGCCTGAATTTCATGGCACGTTGCGCCATTACCAGCATGAGGGTGTGAGTTGGCTGCAGCATTTGATGGCGTCCAAACTTGGCGCCTTCCTGGCCGACGATATGGGCCTGGGCAAAACCGCGCAGACCATCGCGCATATCACCGTGGAACACGCGGCCGGCCGGATGAAGCACCCGGCGCTGATCGTGGTGCCCACCAGCCTGATCACCAACTGGACCTCTGAGCTCGAGAAATTCGCGCCAGGGCTGAAAGTGGCCGTGTTGCACGGGCTCGATCGCCACAAGAAGCGGGAGCAGTTGCGAAAATTCAACGTGATCGTGACAACCTATGCGGTGCTGACCCGCGACATCCTGGAGATGAAGGCGCATGACTGGCACATCGTTGTTTTAGATGAAGCCCAGGCGATCAAGACGCCGGATGCCAAAGCGACCAAGGCGGTGGCGCAGCTCGATGCGCGGCAGCGAATCTGCCTTTCAGGCACGCCGATCGAGAACAATCTGGAAGAGTTGTGGTCGCAATTCGCCTTTCTGATGCCCGGGCTGCTCGGTGAGCGGCGGATTTTCGCCAAGCGGTTTCGCACGCCGATCGAAAAGAACAACGATCCGCTGCGCCGCATCCAGCTGGTAAGGCGGATCAAGCCGTTCATCATGCGTCGGACAAAATCCGAAGTGGCGACGGAGCTTCCGCCCAAGCACACCATCCTGCGCCGCATCACCCTCGCGCAGGAACAGAGGGAACTCTACGAGGCTATCCGCATCACGCTGTATGAGAAAGTGCGCGAGCAGGTGGCCGAACGCAGCCTCGCGCAAAGCCGTATCATCGTGCTCGATGCGCTGCTGAAACTGCGCCAGGCCTGCTGCGACCCGCGGCTGGTAAAACTTCGGTCGGCGGAGAAAATTCAAACCTCCAGCAAACTTGACGATCTTTTGGAAATGATGAGCGAGATGATTCCGGAGGGGCGGCGCATCCTGCTATTCAGCCAGTTCACCTCGATGCTCGATCTGATCAAGCCGCGCCTGAGGGAAGCGGGGATCCCGTTTGTCGAGCTGCGCGGCGACACGACCGACCGGGCCGAGCCTGTGCGGAGCTTCGAAGCGGGGGAGGTGCCGCTGTTTCTGATCAGCCTCAAGGCCGGCGGGCGCGGGCTGAACCTAGTTTCCGCCGATACGGTAATCCATTACGATCCCTGGTGGAACCCGGCGGTGGAAGACCAGGCATCGGATCGCGCGCATCGCATCGGGCAGACGAAGTCGGTGTTCGTGTATAAAATGATCGCCGCCGATACGGTGGAAGAGCGGATCCTGGAATTGCAGGCGCGCAAGGCGGAACTGGCGGCCATCGCCTTCAGCGAGGAAGGCGAGAACCAGGACGCGGGGGCGTTAAGCGCGCTCGATAATAACGATATCGATTTTCTGTTTGGCGCTTCGCAGGATAAGGAGCGGCAGGCAGCGTAAGGAAGCAAGCGCGTGGTTTTCTGAAGAAATGACCACGCTGCCGTATCCCGCCACCGGTGCAAAACCGGTGGCGGGACGGCGCGCGTATCAGAACGCGTTGTTGATCAGCATGCCATGCGTATTGCCGGCCGCATCGTTGTAGAAGCCGACAGCCTGGCCCTTGTTGTTCAGGCCGTTGATGGTCGTCCCGCTGCCTGCTGCTTCAACGGCTTCCGGATCGTCCAGCTTCTGCCACTCGCCGTTGGCCGGGTTGTAGAGCAGGCCGTGGATTACGTTGTTTTCAATATATTCGCCCACAGCCTCGCCATTGTCGTTCACGCCGAGGAACTCCGTCACCTGCGCACCGGGTACGGTGAAGGTGATTGGCGTGCCGCCGGAAAGCGGCGTGAGGAAGGCGCGCGTTGTGCCGCTGTCATCCACGTAGAAGCCGGCGATCAGGTTGCTGGTATTGATGCTGGTGGCGGACACCTGCGCGGCGCCCGATATGGTCACCGGCGTGTAGGTGGCGGTGGTGATGTTGTAGACGAACCCGTGGGAGTTACCCTTGGAGTCGAGATAGAAGCCCACCGTGTTCAGCTTGCTATTTACGCCCAGCACCTGCGCCGTCGCGGGCACGCCACTGGTGCTGCCATTCACCAGTAGGGTCTCTGTCTTGCCGGAAGACAGCCGGGTTGCAATGAAACCGTAATTTGCGTCTTTGGGAACCCCGTTGATCATGCCGATATCCGTGCCGGACCAGAAACCGACGACGGTCGACCCATTCGCCGCCGTCAGCTGGGTTTGTACAGAGCCCTGCACGGCGAAACGTTTGAAGCTCGTGTAGGGCGGTGAAATCGTATAGGCCTGGTTCGGGTGGCCGGCTGCGCCGCTGCCGAAATAACCGCCGATCTCGCCGCTATTGGAGATCTCGAGAAGCTGGTTGAAAGTGGGGTCACTAGGATTGTCGATCGTGGTGAAGGTTCGCGACGCGGCATGCGAGGCCTGAATGGTTGCAATCATCGATACGGCGGCGAGGGCTATGAGCTTGCGCATGGTGTAATCTCCTGAAGGTTGAGAACCGATGCACGGCATCGGTCGGAAAGGTTGCCTCGCACCCGGTTTCGCCGGGCGCAGATGCAAATTCACCTGGATTGGGCGCCCCCGCTGTGATGCGCGTCACAGGAAGAAACTCTTTTTTTGAGCGTGTCTAATGGCTGTCCGAAACGAGGTCAAACGGGACTGTCGCGGTGATGTCATGGTCTGGCCGAGATTGTTTGCCCAAAGCTGCCACATTCATTGCAATTTTCGGACGGCCGCATGCACCTTGCGAGGTTGCAATCCCGAGCATCCTATGATGCATGTGCATGATGGCTAACCCTAAGGCTGCGCCTCTTGCGGGCATACGGGTTCTGGAACTGGCGCGGGTGCTTGCAGGGCCCTGGGCCGGGCAACTGCTTGCCGATCTCGGCGCCGAGATCATCAAGGTGGAGCAGGCGGGGCAGGGGGATGAAACACGGGGCTGGGGACCGCCTTTCGTGCAGGATGCGCAGGGCGCCTCGCTTGGCGCCGCCTATTATCATGGCACCAATCGCGGCAAGCGGGCGGTGACCGCCGATTTGCGCAACCTGGGCGATCTTGCCGCCGTGAGGCGCCTCGCCGGAGGTGCCGATATCCTGATCGAGAATTTCAAGGTGGGCGGCCTGAAACGTTTTGCGCTCGATTACGCGTCTTTGTCCGCCGAATTCCCGCGCCTGATCTATTGTTCCATTACCGGCTTTGGGCAGACCGGGCCCTATGCCCACCGGCCCGGCTACGATTTCATCGTGCAGGGCATGAGCGGCAACATGGACATCACCGGCGAGCCGGATCGGGAGCCGCAGAAGCCGGGGGTGGCCTATGCCGACCTTTTTACGGGCGTGTATTCTACTACCGCGATTCTGGCCGCCCTGCATTCGCGCAGCCAGGGTGGCACCGGCACGCATATCGACATGGCGCTGCTGGACGTGCAGGTCGGCGTTCTGGCCAACCAGGCGATGAATTACCTGGTCTCCGGCCGATCGCCGAAGCGCATGGGCAACGCCCACCCCAACCTCGCCCCCTACCAGGTTTTTGCGGCGCAGGACGGCACGGTGATTATCGCGGCGGGCAATGACGGGCAATTCCGCGCCCTGTGTGCCGCGCTCGATCTGCCTGAACTCGCCGATGACGATCGTTTCCGCACGAATGCCGCGCGCATCGGCAACCGCGCCGAGCTCACCGCGCGACTACAGGATCGTTTACACGGCTTTACAAGGGAAAAAATCCTGGCCGTCCTGGAGGCGGCAGGCCTGCCCGCTGGCCCGGTCAATTCGGTGGCGCAGGCTTTTGCCGACCCGCAGGTGCAGCACCGCGGCATGGCGATCCGCTCGCCTTTGCAGGACGACCCGATCACCACCGTGCCAGGCGTGCGCGCGCCTATTCTGTTCGATGGGCAGCCTCCGGTGGCGGCGTTCGGGAGCCCTGTGTTTGCCACAGCGGAGCCCGTGATCGACGCGGACTGGCGTGCCCCCGTCGGGCCGTAATTTTTGTTTTCTATTGCGCCGCCTGCGGTATCCGCTACTCTATGGGGATCTCCATCACGATGGTCGCGTCTTGCGCCCGCACCAGGGGCACGTCATCGGGCGGTTGGTTGTCCCTCAACCCGCGATCAAGCCAGGTATCAAGCTGCCATAGCCGCCCGGGAATATATTGGCCAGGCCCGTAGCGCCAATCCCCAGATGCGACGACAAGACGGAGGCGGAGACCTGACGAAAATCCAAGGTCGGCAGAAGATCGCGGCCCTGGTAAAGCTGGTTCGATGCAAGCCCCGGCCATGTCGCCACAATTTTTCCGCCTGCGACCGCGCCACCCGCCAGGAACATGGCAAAGCCGGTTCCATGATCGGTGCCGCCCGTACCGTTCATGGCAGCCGTCCGTCCAAATTCCGTCATGGTCATCACGACAGTGGAATTCCATGCTGAACCAAGCGACGTTTTCAATGCGGCAAAAATGGCATCGACAATCGGCAATTCAGCGTTCAGGCGAGATACCTGATTTTCGTGCGTATCCACCTGATCAAAGGTCAAGGCCGCAATGCTTGGTCCGTTAGGCGCCGCCAGCAACGCGCCAGCCACCCATGCCAGCTGCACTTCATTCGCAAGCCCGGCCGGTAAAGGCGGGCCGCCCCCGATTATTTCGCCCATTGTCACAGCATCCGCAAAGCACGCGGCGGCAGCGGGCCCGAGAAGTGGGTCGGGCGCCAGAAGGGCACCGATCTCGTTCGCCTGGCTGCTATTGAGCGGCGCAAAGCTGGATGGACTCCATCCGGCGATGGGAGCGGGACCCTCCACGAGCAGTGTCGTCGACAGCCCCAGATTGACCAGGTTTTGCAATGGTCCGGTGCCGGAGGGTACAAAGCTGGCCAGGCGGTTCAGCCAGCCGGACCCCAACAACATCGGCTCGCCCGCCTGCAGGTAATCCTGCCCCTGGAAATGGCTACGATCGGCATCCGCATTCCCCACCGCGTGAACCACCAGGGCCTGGCCGGCAGTGTACATCTGGTAAAGACTTCGCAACGCTGGGTGCAGGCCATAGAAGCCGCCCAGATCGAACATCCCGCCTGCGGAACCCGGAGGAGGCGCCATCAGCGGCGCTCTCAAGGCCGCGAGATGCTGATCGCCATAGGGCGCCACCGCCGCCAACCCGTCCAGCCCGCCTCTGATGTTCAGCACGACGAGTTTGTTAGCGTAGGATGCCGTGGCCTGCGCGGTTCTGATGGTGCCGACACCCAGTGAAGCGGCCATGCCAAGCAATGCCGTGCGGCGCCCAAGCGATGGGCCATGCGCGTGCGGAGAGGTCATTGTGTCAGCGCCTCTGAAATTCGGGTGAGGTGAACAGGATGACGAGCTGCTCCGCGGGGCCGGAGGCCGCGTTCAACGCCGCCTCGGTATGCGCGGAGAGCAGCGGCCCGACGGTTGCGGCGCAGATTTCGCCGACATGGAGGTCGGGCATTTTTGCGGCCAGACTGCAGGCGCACTGGAGGCGAACATTGAGTTGCGCCGGCCCGCTCCAGGCCGAGGCCAAATCGCTCCAGCCATTCGGGAATGGCGGCTGCCAGACGGGTTCGCCGATGGCGGAGGCGAGCGCGGGCAACGCAGGCGCGGTAGCCGCGGTGATGTTCGCCGCGCGCATGATGGCGATCAGATAGTCCTGCGGCGTGCGGAGCTTTGCCAGGGGTATCCATGCGTTGGTGCAAGACAGCACCGCGTGGGCAGCTGCGAACAGACTGCCCCCGGACCACGACAAAGCGGATGCAATGGTATCGATATCGGCTTGCCGCGGCTGATCCGAAATGAAATGGGTGGCCAGTTTTGTTGCGAGATGCACATAAGTGGCCGGCTTTGTGCCGAGCATGTGCAAAGCGCTCATGCAGCCTGGCAACGTATTGCGGAACGTCTGGCCAAGCAAAGTCGAGCTGCCGGGCTGCGCCATAAAGGGCCGGTAGAGGGCGCCGTAAGGGTGGCTGGAGAGGTTGACCGTGATGCCCGTGAGCAGAAACGACATCGCATCCACGTCGGCTTGCGAATAAAGTTCTTCGATCCCCACTGTGAAGAGTTCCAGGGTTTCACGGCCGAGATTTTCGTTGAAGCCGTACCCATGCAAAGCCGCGGCGCTTTTTGGTCCGGCGGATTGTTCATTGCTCAATGAATAAACCAGGGCAGGATGTTGAATGGCCGCCTGCAGAAGCTGGCTGAATGTGCCGCCCATGTTTGCGCGTATAACGTCGCGTACAAAGGTGCCGGCAAGCGCGCAGGTCGGCGGCGAATCGACCTGAATGGCGAAATGATTGGCCCAGAAAAAAACCAGCCTTTCAAAAAACGGTGTCGTGGTCGTAATCGCATTCGACAGATAGGCCTGCTGCTCCTCGGCGAGCAGCTGCATCAATGCCTGGCCCGCCTGCGCTTGCGCGGCACTACCTTGCGGGGCTCGGCCATAGGTGGCCATCGTCGTCAGGCAAGTGTCGAGATTGGGCCCAGCGACTGCCGGCTGCACGGCCAATTGTTGGGAGAGCCAAATCATCGGATCGCCGGTCAAGGGCTGGTCAGGACGTCCGCCAAAGCCAAAACGCGATGCGGCATGTGCCAAAGCCTGCTTGGGCGGTAAGGTTACTATCATAATCCATCCTGATACCGGCCGTGTGGACCATCAGGATGGGGCGAAAGGATTAAGATGAGATTATGAAGAGAACGAGGTCCTCTCATTAAGAATCGTGAACGCGAGATGCACCTGCGACGCGCAAGTGTCCCGATCCCGAAGTTCGTTGGCTTGATTACGCTCGGAGTCGGGACACTAGAGCACCATCCGACCGCACGGGGTTACCCGTCGGATAAAGATGCTCGCCAAAACAAAGAGCTAGTGTCCTGAGTCAGAAATTAGTGCTTGTACGTTGACGAGAGCAAATGCGAGGCTGTGGCCTTCTTAACGGGAGGGCGAGATGGGTAGGCAGGCAGTCGGCATTGTCTTGAGCGAGGT
>Ga0116226_10000072_pt1 | contig 68974 bp, 68 predicted proteins | sample S1TSphfallax_FD_89692 | JGI IMG/M metagenome (GOLD analysis project Ga0116226, IMG submission 89692) | Host-associated microbial communities from peat moss isolated from Minnesota, USA - S1T2_Fa - Sphagnum fallax MG | ecosystem: Host-associated > Plants > Peat moss > Unclassified | place: USA... | reverse complement strand
TAAGTGGTAAGTGGTAAGTGGTAAGTGGTAAGTATAGGATTGGTTTATTGGTCTTACTACTTAACTCTTACTACTTACCACTTACCACTACTCCCCTCACAGATACCCCTTTTCCCTTAACCAATCCCCATGTTCATTATGAATTATTTTTATTTCGTGCGTTAATAGTCCACCATTTTTCCAGCCTCCTACTTTGCCACCGTTGGTAAGGTGGGACTTGGAAAGCAGCGTCTGTTTGTAAAGAGGGTTAGAAAAATCATCCGTTTTGGGCAAATCCTGACTATGGGAAAGCTCAATTACTGCATGGATGACTGCTTTTATATCTATTAAGGCGGGATCAATCTGCAACTTTTCCACTATTTTAGTCACTACCGGTTCGGGGTTATGGCAATAGTCTTCATACACAAATTCAAAATCCGAGTGATGTTCCCAGTCCTTATATTCCTGTACACGCACCCTCGCAAAAAGGGCTGCATTGGTATGGAGATAGGTTTCCGAGCGACGCAGGGCGGAAGCCACACAGTCCCGTAAATCACGACGCGTGGTAAAAACCAGATCCGCCCACTCCAGCACATGCGGGTTGAAAGAATGGATTTTCAGGATATGGGCTTTTTCCTTTCTTTTATTATGATAATCGGAAAACCAGGCACTATAGACCGAAACCCCCGACTGAAGGTAAATCTGGCGTATGAGGTTAAAAAGCAGGGTGCTTCCTGATTGGCTCATGCCTGCAATGACGATAGCGTTACTATGCTCATGCTTATCAGGTGGAAAAGCAAACGCATTTTTATTTCTATTCATAAACTGTTTTAGCCTGGCTAAGCCACAATCCATACTACCAACTCTTGGTTTTTCGTTTTCTAGAATACTGAATACGAAGGAGGCGTTTATAATCTTTTATATAATCAGCAGAATAGTGATTGATTTTTGCAAGCAGTCTGTTATTTACCAGTCCCCGCTACCCGGCGTCATCAGAAACGGAGAAGAATATGGTACAGGAAGTGGATGCCATTATTGGCAGAAACATCATGAAAATGCGGAAATTGCGTGGCCTGACTCAAAAGGGGCTGGCGAAGATGCTGGATATAACGCCTCAGCAGGTACAGAAATATGAAATGGGTAAAAATGCTGTGCTTCCTGCAAAATTAAGCAGGATGGCAGAAATATTCCGGTGCGACATACAGGATTTTTTCCATGACAGTGATGTGATTTTCAAGATAGATGACAAGCCCATTACCCACGCCTGTCTTGAGCAGTATAAATTGCAACAGATGATAAAGGATTTCCTGAGTCTTGGTGATTCCCCTTTTATGCAGCAGCAGATTAAAAACGTGGTGAGCAGCATGGTAAAAACCTTCAAAGAATATCCTGCTTTATCAGAGAAGGTTAAAGTATGAGGCTGTCCTATATGATTATAGGGTTGAAATTATCCCGAATACCCCTTACTAATAGCCTTGAAACCTGTTTAGCACTTACACAAAAGCCATGCCTCATATCACTTTTCCTCTTGATGATTATGTGTTGCCCGTAGCCATTTGCCATTTGCCGCAGGCAAAAAATATATCCATACGCATTGCCGTGACAAGGGATCGCATCACGCTTACGCTGCCTAAACGTGCATCGGTTACCTCAGGGCTGGCATTTCTGGAAAGTAAAAAAGCCTGGCTATTGCAGCATATTACGCCCTATACTGCCTTTGATTTTAGAGATGGAGCGGTCATTTCGCTCTGGGGTGAGGAATACCGGATTCTGAACAAGGCGGGTCGGGGTGAAAATAGCCTGGAAAACGGGGTAATCACCATTTATGGGGATGCCAGTTTTTTAAAACGCAGGCTTCTTGCCTATCTCGAAAAACACTTTCTCGCAGAAGCGATAAAACGCAGTCATTTTTATGCACAACAGATTCTAAAGCCCATTAAAGCCGTAAGGCTCAAGCAGGCTAAGTCACGCTGGGGAAGCTGTAGCAACCAGGGGATTTTAACCTATAATCCTTTACTGATTTTTGCACCTTATCCCGTATTTGACTATGTGATCGCCCATGAAGTCGCTCACCTTCAGCATATGAATCACAGCCCAACCTTCTGGAAGCTGGTGGAAACCCTTTGTCCTGATATGCTGCTTCACCGCCAATGGCTTAAACATAACGGACATACATTGCATTGTTATTAGGATTTTTATGCATAATCTGAACGAAATACAGCAATCTCCCTATAGTTGCCAGCAATTATTTGATCTGGTAATGGATGTTGAACATTATCCCCAATTTCTTCCCTGGTGTCGTGCCAGCAGGATTCTGGAACGCACAGAGGATAAAATAGTAGCAGAGCTAGTTATCAGTTTTAAACATATTACGGAAAGCTATGTTTCCGAAATTCATTGGGAAAGCCCCCATTCCATTGATGTGAAAATGGTGCGTGGACCTTTTGAAAGGCTGGAAAATCATTGGAAATTTATCGCTTCTCCTGAAGGTGGATCCCGGATTCACCTCAATTTAACCTTTCAATTCCGTTCGCGTATTCTGGATTCCATCATTGGATTATTATTTGCCAGGGCTTCTGCAAAAATGATAGATGCTTTCCGAAAACGTGCAGAAGTGCTTTATGGTTCAAAAAGCTAAACGTGCCTTGAAAGCGGCATTAAGCGTTCCATCATCCAGATAATCCAGTTCACCCCCGAGCGGGATTCCTTGTGCAGGGCGTGAAATGGTAAGCGGATAACCCGCCAGTTTGCTACTGATATAATGGGCGGTGGTTTGCCCTTCCACCGTAGCATTGGTGGCAATAATGACTTCTCTTTTATCTGGCTGCCCTGAGCGTGCAATCAAACGATCTATTTTTAACTGTTCGGGGCCAATACCGTCCAGAGCAGATAACACGCCTCCCAACACATGATATTCCCCATTAAACATCTGGCTGCGTTCAATAGCCCATAAATCAGCGATGTCTTCCACTACGCAGAGGCGGGTTTTATCGCGTTTCGGATCACTGCAAATAGTACAGGGATTAACGGTATCCATATTTCCGCAAAGATGGCATTCACTGATAGATTGGGCAGTCTGTGAAAGGTTGGCAAGCAGCGGCTTAAGTGCATTTTCACGATTTCGCAACAGATGCAGTACCACACGGCGTGCTGAACGAGGGCCAAGACCAGGCAATTTGGCAAAAAGGGTAATAAGATTATCCAGCGGGGTGTTCATTTACGTCTTTCACCACGTCTCTTATCCACTGCAACGGCTACATTACTTTGTCTTCTATCGGTTTTGCTATCACCCGCACGGCGTTCATGCGTAACCACCAGAGCAATGGCATTGTGCTGGTGGCTACGTTGTTCTTTGGTAAAGGCTTCACATTTTTCAATCACTGACCAGTGATCCAGTTTGCCGTCAATCTGGGCGAAACTGATAGTAACAGTAGCGGTAAATTCCTTCTTTGGCAAAGCAATCGGGGTGGTGCTGATCGCCCAACGCAGGCGGTTTAATACCATCCGTGCTTCTTCCTGGGAAGAACCGACTAATATTACCCCTAATGTTTGTTCAGATAAGATGCCAATCGTATCTTCAGGTCTTAACTTACTGCGGAATAAAACATTAATATGCTGGATAACCTGCTTGCAGAATTGCTCACCATATTCCTGCTTGATTTGTAAATAGTTATTAATATCAATAATCGCAAAAGAGGCAGTAATATTTTTATCCCTTACATAATAGACAACCAGCTCTACATCTTTGGCAATAGAAACACGATCGGGAAGCCCTGTTGCGGGATCCAGCACTTCATGCCCTTTGAAATTTTCCTTTATAATCCTGCGGAAAGCATCATTATCGCGTGTCTTTTGTTCATCGACCATAACCAGGTGAAAAAGCGGATTGCCTTCCCATATTTCCCCTGCAATGATGCGTAGCTTAAAAGCTGTTTCCGTACCGTCACGTTTTTGTAAAGCAAAATCACGAATTTTACTTAATATTTGATTTATATCATCATTTTCCGTCTCATATGTGAGATGATCTTCGATAATGTGAATAATACGTTCGGGCAACAGGGTAAAAAGCGATTTACCTATAATCATTTCATCGCTATAATCGCTTATCTGGCGTGCCTCGTCATTCAAGGCAACCACTTCAAGCGTTTTGGCTGCATTATTTTGACAGACAATAAAAACCGCATCGGTTTTTCTATAGCAGTCCAGAGCCTGCTGAAGCGTTAAGGCAGTGTGCATAATAATGACAGATGGCTAGTGAAAAAAGATGCTGCCAGTATATTCTATTTGATGCGGACTGCAAACGAATAACAGCATTCTCAGGGTATTTTTTTATTATTCTGTTGTAAAATAATAATTTATTTTGGATTTCAAAAATATTCCGATACAGATATAAACTATTTGTATTTTGCTTTTTAATGTTATAGATTGGTATGCTAAACAGCCTGTTAAGGTGAGTCGTGATTAATAAGCTATTCTATTGAAGATGAAAAAAAATAACTGGGCAGCAAATGGTTTTGGAAAATACGTCTCGCCGGATATGGTGAGTGACGAGTTTCTTGATACGGTTATTGTGATATTATTGCAGGGAAATAACATATTTGGCGATTCGGTTTATTCCTACATTGAATTGAACGGAGCGAGCCTGCGACAAATGTTTGCAGCCATGCAGGCAGGGCAAAACTTTAAACCTGCGGACTTTGGAACTGTTCTGGCAGCGGGCAGAGGTGAGCCTTCGGACGAAGTGAAAAATGAAATGCGGGTAAATTATAATATGATTGATGTACCCACACCCAAACCTGCCGTGAAAATGCCCGTCTTCCAGACGAAATTTCCTGATGATGAAGAGGCACAGGAAGGTCAATAAAATCCCGAGATGTTGCAAGAGAAAGTATAAATATATGAAAAAAATAATAATGGTTGCTTCCCTGGTTTTTCTTTCTGCCTTGACGGGAGGCTGTTCTGCTCCTTATAGCGATATGAAAAGTCCGTGTGTGGGGGCTGAAGGTAGCCCTTGTGAACGCCATAATGTAAATCAAAACTGGCTGGGCAAGCAGCAGTCCGAGAATGGCTAGACCTGTTCAGGTTTGATTGATAACCTTCTAATCCTATCGTGGATTGAGGCAACCAAATCTATTACCTGGCTTATTTGCGTTTAATGTGGTAGCTAGTATAATGGTGGAACCGATGCGATTCGAACGCACGACCCTCAGATTAGGAATCTGATGCTCTATCCTGCTGAGCTACGGCTCCATTAAGGGGTGATTACATTATTTTTGCAACAGCAGCCAATACTGCCTCTGCATGTCCTTCTGGTTTTACTTTCTCCCACATCATAGCAACATTTCCATTACTATCAATCAGGAAAGTATCACGCTGTATTCCCATATATTTTTTGCCATACATGCTTTTTTCTACCCATACTCCGTACTGCTGGCAGACAGTGGTATCTTCATCAGAAGCAAGGATAAAAGGCAGGCAGAATTTCTGTTTGAATTTGTCATGGCTTTTGACGTCATCTTTGGAAATACCGATAATAACGGTATTCTGCTTTTCAAATTCAGGCATCAGGTCACGGAATTCTTTAGCTTCAATCGTACATCCTGGTGTGTCGTCTTTGGGATAAAAATAGATGACTACTTTTTTGCCTTTTAAGGCAGAAAGCGTTACACTTCCTTCGCTATCTGTTGCAAGGGTAAAGTCAGGGGCGGGGCTGCCAATTTCCAGTGAACTCATAAAGCATCCTTTTTCGTTAACAATTCGGTTAGAGAGGACTGTATTGTTGCAGGGTTTAAATCAGCCAGATTTTTCTCCTGCAATACCGTAACATGGGTTCCGCGTGGCGAACATAGCTCCGGATTGGAAAAGCCTGAAAAAAGCACCAGCGATTTACATCCCGTAGCAGCAATAATATGTATGGGGCCTGTATCATTGCCAATCGCAAACATTGCATGACGGGCAAGTTCAGCAATCTCAAAGAAATTGGTTTTACCCAATAAATTAATGGATTCAGGGCAGATATTTTCAATCGTGGAAATCACGGGAGCTTCTGCCCGTGTTCCAATCAAAAGCGGCGTAATACCTTGCATAACCAGCCAGTTACAGAGTTCTCCATAATAATGGGCTGGCCAGCGTTTGCCTGGGCGATGTTCGGAGCCTCCCGCCACAACCAGAGCAAATTTTTCAGGCAGATGAAAATGGGAAATAACGGCAGTCAACCAGCTAATATCGGGTAGAGGCAGCGTTTCAATACCTGCAAGCCTTAGTTGCTGGCGTTGACGATCGAGCGTATGCAGGCTTTTACGTTCAGGCGTATTATGACGGTGCGAAGCCCCTTTTGCAATACCCACCCATTCGGGTTTGGGGCTTAAGAGCCTGAAATACCAAGAGGTACGTTCGCTGGTTTGCAAATCATAAATACGGGTGAAATTGCCTTTGTTGATTTTATCCAGCAGGGAGAAAAAAGCACGAAATTTGTATAGTTTAGGACGCGTATCTATCCACACCTCATCAAAATAGGGACTGGATTTGAGTACGGAAGCGTAGGCATTGGTCGTCAGCACCGTAATGTGATCGCTGGCGTGTTTTTGCCTGATCGCTGCAAAGGCTCCTGTTGCCAGTACGATGTCGCCTAACGCCCCATGTTTTATCACCAGTATTTTTGCCATAGTTATAGTAACTCTTTATACACCTGAATCGTTTTATCGCACATGGTGTTAGCTGAAAAATGTTCTTTTATATGGATTATTGCAGCAGAAGCAATCATTTCTTTTTCTGTTTGTTGCATTTGCAGTACATGCTGTATGGTTTTCGCTAGTGAAGCAGCATCATTTGGAGTTACCAGAAAACCCGTTTCGTTTGGTATAATCGTTTCGGCTGCCCCGCCGTGATTCGTCGCAATCACCATTTTTCCCATTGCCTGTGCTTCGGCTGGAACCCTGCCGAATGCTTCAGGTTTAATGGAAGGAGCCACGACCATTTCTGCCAGCATATAGGCTTCCGCCATGAAAGACGTATTACCCATAATACGGACATGTTCTCCAAGTCCTGATGCGGCAATCAGCCTTTCTATTTCACTACGGTAATTTTCATGTCCCGTATCATCGCCTAGCAAAATACAGAAAAAATTACGCTCAGGAAGTCTCGCTAAAGCCTCAATCAGGATGTGCTGCCCCTTCCAGCGGGTGATGCGGGCAGGCATGAGAATCAGGGGAAGATGATCAGGCAGTCGCCATTTGCTGGCAAGATCCACTACCCGCTGGGTTTTTACCTGCTCAGGTGCAAAGAGAGCCAAGTCAACCCCGCGATGGATGATACGCAGGTGTTCTGTTTCCATTTTATAATTTTGTTTGATATGCTCGCCAACAAAATGCGATACGGCAATTACGCGTTCGCCTTTGGTCATGATGGCATTATAGTGTTTTTTGAGTGCAGGCTTTATCCCATACATACCGTGAAATGTCGTTACAAAGTGGGTATTGGTGCGTTTTGCTGCCAGCATGGCACTCCAGGCAGGAGCGCGTGAACGGGCATGGATAATATCCACCTTATATTCCCTGATAATAGCTTCCAGTGCCTTGGCATTGCGTAAAATAGTAAAAGGATTTTTGCTTTTAAGCGGTAGGGTGATATGTTCCGCTCCTAAATGAAGAAGCTGTGACACCATAACCCCGCCTTGCGAAGCTACTAGCGGACGCATCCCCGCTTTTGCTATGGCTCCTGCAATTTCAAGCGTTCCGCGTTCCACGCCACCTGTTCGCAGTTCGGGTACTATCTGTAATATCGTTGGAGTTTGCATATGTGACTTGGTAAAACATGGCTGGGGCGCCAGGGATCGAACCTGGGAATGGCGGAATCAAAATCCGCTGCCTTACCGCTTGGCTACGCCCCAATCGGAAGAAATTGAATAAAAGCTATATAAACGTACCTTTTTCAAATTGCAACTGGATAAATGCGTTGGGCAGTAGAATTTCTTCTGGGGTCTTTTTTATATTTCCCAGCATAAATATATTTCCCAGCATAAAATTGGTATGAAGTATAAAAAACCTTTTGACTATTTTATACCAGTGCGTCTATTATTTCTATTATGAAAATACCTCGCATTAATAAAAAAATAGTCCTTGCCATTCTGGTTGTGTTGCTGGGAATTGGTATCTATGTAATTCTCCACTGGGGCGAGGAATCGACCGATGATGCTGCGATTGAGGCACATGTGGTGACACTTGCCCCGCGTGTGAATGGCTATGTTACCCGGCTTTTTATTGATGATAATAGCAAGGTAAAACAGGGGGATGTATTACTGGAAATTGATGCCAGAGATTATACTTTTAGACGTAACCGTGCAGCTTCCCTGCTGGATAAGCAATCAGGCGGTATGGATGCTCTCACGGCTCTGGTCGAGGCGACACAGGCAAACTGGCAGAAGGCACAGAATGACTTGAAACGGATGCAGCGATTGGGTGATGAAGCCCGTTCACGAGAAGAGTTGGACGCTGCGATAGGAGCGGAAAAAACCGCACGTTCCAATTATGAAGATGCAAGGGCAAAGTTGAAATCGGCAGTTGCAGATCTGGATCAGGCAGATAAAGATTTGAATGATACCAAAATTATGGCTCCGCAAGACGGAATCATTACCCGTAAAGCGGTGGAAAAAGGGGATTATGTGCAGGCAGGACAGCAGATTGGCTATCTGGTAGGCAAGCATAAATGGGTGATTGCCAATTTCAAGGAAACGCAGCTTACCAAGATGAAAATAGGCGATGAAGCCAAAATTGAAATAGATGCTTATCCCAAACTCAAAATGAAGGGGAGGGTAGAGAGTTTTCAAGAGGGAACGGGGGGTAGATTTTCTGCCTTTCCGCCGGAAAATGCTACGGGAAATTTTGTCAAAATTGTGCAGCGTGTCCCTGTTAAAATTGTACTGGATGATGACGAACCTGATGCTAATAATAGAGATATTGGCGTTGGCATGTCCGTTATTGCCACTGTATATACGAAATGAGTGGTGAAGCAACAGCAAAGGAATATAACCCGTGGATGATTGCCATGGTGGTAAGCCTTGCTGCCTTTATGGAAGTGCTGGATACCACGATTACCAACGTCTCCCTTTCCCATATTGCGGGGACACTCGGAGCCAGTCAGGATGAAAGTACCTGGATTATCACTTCCTATCTGGTAGCAAACGGTATTGTCCTGCCGCTATCAGGCTGGCTGGCGGGCGTGATGGGACGCAAAAACTTTTTCATGTTTTCGATTGCTGCCTTTACGGCTGCCTCTTTTGCCTGCGGGGTTTCAACTTCACTGGTAATGCTGATATTTTTCAGGTTAATACAAGGGTTTGCAGGAGGGGGATTGCAGCCTATCCAGCAAGCGATTATTCTGGATGCGTTCCCGCCTGAAAAACGTGCCGCTGCTTTTGGGATTACGGGTATTACCATGATTGTCGCTCCTATTTTAGGGCCTACGCTTGGGGGCTATATTACGGATAATTTTAGCTGGCAGTGGATATTTCTGATGAATGTTCCAGTCGGGATTATCGCCCTGTTTCTGGTGCGGCAAATGGTGCAGGATCCACCCCATGCCAGGGCAAAAGGCTTACTTTCTATTGATTATATCGGGTTGGGACTGATTTCGATTGGGCTGGGAACCTTGCAGATTGTACTGGATAAAGGGCAGCAGGATGACTGGTTTGGTAGTAACTTTATTGTTCTCTTTGCAATTATCAGCTTCACCTGTTTGGTCTCCGCTATATTCTGGATGCTGAATCAGAAAGACCCCGTGGTGGATTTGCGGTTGCTGGCAGATCGGCATTTCGGGCTTGCCTGTTTCATGATCTTTTTTGTCGGGGTGACGCTTTATGGAGGCAGTACGCTGTTACCGTTAATGGTACAGTCCGAATATGGTTATGATGCCACGCTGGCAGGGCTGGTATTATCTCCTTCAGGATTTTTCGTGATTTTGCTCATGCCCATAGCGGGAAAGCTGGTGAGCAAAATTCCGTCGCGTTACCTCATTGCTTTCGGGATGTTTATGTGCGGTATTGGCATGATTATGGGTGGATATGTCACACCGCAAAGTGATTATCATGATTTTCTGGTGGTACGAGTGTTTCAGGTATTGGGCTTGCCATTCCTGTTTATTCCCGTCAGTACGCTTGCATTTGTTAAAGTCCCTAAAGAGAAAAGCAGCAACGCCTCTGCCATTTTTGCGATGGCACGGAATTTAGGGGGTAGTATCGGGATTGCCGTCATGACCAGCTATCTGGTACGAAGGGAGCAGGTGCATCAATCCTATATTTCACAGCATCTTTCACCTGCGGATCAGGGTTATACTGCATTGCTGGCTCAGTATAAACATACCATTATCTCGCACGGCAGCACGATGCTTTCTGCTACGCAAGCCGCATTGGCACGCATATATCAGCAATTAATACACCAGTCTGATGTGATGGCATTTGCCGACTGTTTTTACATGCTGGGCATTATCATGTGGCTGCTGGTGTTTGTGGCATTCCTCATGCCGTATAATAATCCGAGGATTAAGCCTTCTGCGGAAGCGGTGGCTGCTCATTAACACCGCTACCATGCGTAATACCCGCATCATTACCCCCTTATTAAGTTTAAATTCACACAATCTTCATATTTCTATAGCGGTTTTGTGCTATACTGCTGAAATAGGCTAATCTCAACTCTATTTTTAATAAGTGCATGAATTTAGGTGAAGAAGTATATTCCAATGTGACCAGAGGAGCAGCGACCAGCGGTTTCAAGCTGGTTGGCAATGCTTCCAAAGGGTTGCTTAAATGGGCGGGAGTTCCTATTGCTGCCATGGCATTGGGAGCTATGAGTGAGTATGAACATCGTTTGGAAAATGAACGCTTGAAAAAAGAGTTCCAGCTTGAAATAGCAGCAAAAACAGGCAAAGACTTTGAAGCGATTACGGTGGATGATTTAAGGGAAGTAGCCAAAGAAAACCCTATCCTGCAAGAAGCACTGGACGCTAATGCCAAGAAAAGAAACCTGAATATTGCGGTTAATGTCAGCGCTACGGTAATTGCCTATTCGCTTGCCAGTGCAGCTTCTGCCCTGCTGCTTCCCGTGGGTATCCCCGTTATGGCGAGTATGTTTATGGTAGGATTCGCCAGTTACCTTGCCAGCGAGAAAATTCTCGGTAATGTAGGGAAAAATCTGTTTGATATGGATAAACCCGTCCTGCAAGAGGTAGAAAAAAGCCCTAATCTTCAGCAAGAACTCTCCGCTCCCGATCAGATTCGCTATCTTGCCCGTTTGCAGGAAAAAAGAATTGCGATTACACCAGAAGCATTGAAAATTTTACTGCAAACTACGGCAAAAGAAGGAAAAGCGTTACCTGCTATTAATGTAGAAGAAACCGCTGCTTTATTAACTTCTGGCAGAATGCGTGCCAATGAACTGGCATTTCCAGAAGGCTCTGGTGTACCATTACTGGATACTGCTCCCCCCACTCGCATAGAAGCGATAAAACATACCATACAGGAAAAAGTACAGGGTTTGCAGGAACAGGCAGCAGCAGCACAGGAGCAGGCAAAAATTGCACAGGAAAAAGTCGTTGAACTTACGCAGCAGCTTGCCAACACTACACAGGAAAAATTACAGGAAACAAAAGAAAAAGCGGGTACTTTTGTTAATCGTTACCTTAAACCTGCTTTTAACCCAAAAGAACTGGCAGAACAAAGAGCAAATCAGAAATTGCTTACTCCGCAGGGGATTATCGAAAGCAGAGAGCTGGCGACAGCAGGGCAAAATATCCATCAGTAATAATTTTGGTTCATAATTATCTTGCAACCCATCTTGTTTTCCTGTAATTTCAGTAAATACAGAAATAACAGAAAAGATAAAAAATGCAGCTTACGTCCCTCACCCAATCCTTTATCATGCACTTTGGTGAAATGGGCAGTCGTTGGGGGATTAACCGCACGGTGGGGCAGATTTATGCCCTGCTTTATATCTCTCCCAATCCCCTCAATGCAGAGGAAATTTCCGATACGCTGGGTTTTTCCCGCTCCAATGTCAGTATGGGATTAAAGGAGCTGGAAAGCTGGCGGTTGATTCGCATCAAACATCTGATGGGGGATAGAAGGGATCATTACACCACGCCACAGGATATATGGGAAATTTTGCGGACACTGGTGGAAGAACGCCGCAAACGCGAGATTGAACCTACCCTAACCCTGCTGCGGGATATTATACTGGAAACGCCTTCTAATGAAGCCGAGCAATATGCACAGGATAAAATGCGGGAAATGCACGACCTGATTGAGATGATGACCAACTGGTATAATGATATTGGCAAAATTGAAACCGAAAAACTCATTACCTTATTAAAACTTGGCAGCAAAATACTCAAACTATATGAATTAAAAGACAAAATACCGCTTTTATCAAGGGAAGGCTGATTATGGAAACGCTTACGCTGGCACGGCTGCAATTTGCCCTTAATATGACTTTTCATATTTTGTTTCCTGCCATCACGATTGCACTCTGCTGGATATTGCTGTTTTTTAAATGGCGGTTTAATGTGACGCAGGACACCAAATGGCAGAATGCCTATCAATTCTGGGTAAAAATATTTGCACTTTGTTTTGCCATCGGGATTGTAAGCGGTGTGACCATGTCGTTTCAATTTGGTACGAACTGGCCTGTTTTCATGCAAACGGTAGGCAACGTGGCAGGACCTTTACTCGCTTACGAAGTGCTGACCGCCTTTTTCATGGAAGCTACGTTTTTGGGGATTATGCTGTTTGGTACGAAACTGGTTTCTAACCGTATTCATACGCTGGCAACGTTTCTGGTGGCGATTGGAACGACTATTTCCGCTTTCTGGATTATTGCGTTAAACTCGTGGCTGCAAACGCCAGCGGGCTTTGAGATGCGGGACGGCAAGGCAGTGGTTACGGACTGGGTGCAAGTCATTTTCAACCCCTCCATGCCTTACCGCTTTTTCCATATGCTGATTGCTTCGGGACTCACAGCCTCTTTTCTGATAGCGGGTATTTCTGCTTACCGTTTGTTATATAAAGATAAAAAACCAGAAGTGATGACCACGCTTAAAACAGGAATCTATCTGGCAGCAATCCTCATCCCGCTTCAAATTATGGTGGGGGATATGCACGGGCTGAATACGCTGCATTATCAGCCTGCCAAAATTGCTGCTATGGAAGGCGTGTGGCAAACGCAGCGACATGTCAGTCTTGAACTCTTCGCCATTCCCAATGAAGTGGAAAAACGTAATGATTATGCGATCAGTATTCCTTATCTGGGAAGTATTATCCTTACGCATTCGCTTGACGGCGAGATAAAAGGGCTGGAAAGTTTTGGTGCTAACCGTCCCAAAGTATTACCCGTATTTTTTGCCTTCCGTATTATGGTGGGAACAGGATTATTAATGCTTGCAACCGCCTGGTTAGGAGCATGGTTTTTGAAGCAACGCAAGTCTATTCCTTCGTGGTTTGCGAGATGGCTGGTGGTGATGACATTTTCAGGCTGGATAGCAACGCTGGCAGGCTGGTACACCACGGAAACGGGCAGGCAGCCCTGGCTGGTCTATAATATACTGTCTACCGCACAGGCAGCTTCTCCCCATATCACAGGCGGGATGATTACCAGTACGCTGATACTCTATATCCTGATTTACCTCTTCCTGCTGATTTCTTTTATCACGGTTGTGTTTCACCTTGCCTATAAAAGCAGTGTTGCCAATGAACCTCCTCTAACGCCAGTAATTCTATGATGACATTTCTCACTACTCACCATTTGCTTCCTCTGATTTTTGCGGGATTGCTCGGCTTTTCCATTCTGGTTTATGTGATACTCGACGGCTATGATCTGGGGATAGGCATCCTTATGGGCGGAGCAAAAGACGAGGAAAAAGACAAAATGCTCGCCACCGTTTCCCCTTTCTGGGATGCTAACGAAACCTGGCTGGTATTGGCGGTTGGCATCTTGCTAGTTGGCTTTCCAGAGGCAAATGGCATGATTTTAGGGGAACTTTATATTCCCACCGCTATTATGCTAACGGGGCTTATCCTGCGGGGTGTATCGTTTGATTTCCGCTCAAAAGTAAAAGACGAACATAAAAAACGCTGGAACCGCCTGTTTTTTGCTGGCTCACTGATTACTTCACTGACGCAGGGTTACATGCTGGGCAGTTATATTATGGGATTGCAACATAGTATTTCGGTTTTTCTCTTTGCTTGCGTAACGGCATTGTGTCTGGTGTGTGGCTACTGCCTGATTGGAGCCTGCTGGCTGATTCTCAAAAGCGAAGGGGAATTGCAGCAAAAAGCGATTGGTTGGGCTAAATATGCCCTGGTGGGAAGTACGGGCGGTATTATGCTGGTTTCCATCGCCACTCCCTTTATCAGTGAACGGATTTTTAAACGCTGGTTTCATTTGCCAGAGATGCTGCTGCTATTTCCAATCCCTGCGATAACAGGAGCGTTGATTCTGTTCCTCTGGTTTTTGCTAAATAAAATGCCCCGCCCGAATGATAATTATGCGTGGCTGCCCTTTGCTACTACGGTAGGCATATTCTGCCTGTGCTTTCAGGGACTTGCCTATAGTTTCTACCCCTACATCCTTCCCGATAGCCTCACTATCTGGAAAGCAGCGAGTGATAATGCAGCACTGGGTATTATTTTAGCGGGTGTGGTGGTGGTACTACCCTGTATTATTGGCTATAACATTTTTGCGTACCGGATTTTCAAGGGAAAGATTAGTAGTACAAGTTATTATTAATCATATGAAATATTTTGCTTTACTCTGATCATCCTTTCATGAATATGGAGCATAAGGGATAGGAATAAACCTGCTTACTTTTTAGGTACTGTCACATTTGCAGCGGATGTTTTTGCCTGCTGCATATAAGTATCATAACTGGTTTTGGAGGTAGTGATATGTTGATCATCACAGGCTATTTCGCTATATAATTCCTTATAGGAGCCATTGGCAGCAACGAGTATATTATTCAGTACGCCATTTTCCGCTTTGGCAGTTTCCAGCTCTTTTTTAAGCGAAGCCATAATAAATTCATAATCATTTTTCTCTGTTTTTCCGCATTTTTGCAGGTAATAATAGGTAATAATCCACGTTTCATAACGCTGTTTAAGCATATCAATATAGGCTTGTTCCTTGCCATTTTGTTCATTAAATTCGGTAACATTGGAAAAAGGCACACCATTATAAGCGGGCAGGGCAGGGGAGACGGTTGCGGGAGAAACCGCAGTTTGCATCGCCTGCTTTTCTTCACTTTCTTCTACCTCACTCACATTGGAACGGGTAAGCACCGCTTCTAAAATAGTATTTAGCTTCACATTGGTTTCATGGTAAAAAGCAATGATACTGATTTGGATAACAACCAGAAAAATAAGGATAACACGATCCCTGTTCATATTAATTTCCCAAAGCAGAAAGTACGGTGGCAACAATTCCACTGGCATTCAGTCCTGCCGTTTCATAGAGATCAAAAGGCACACCCTGTTCGATAAAATAATCAGGTAAATATAACGCTTTTATGTTTGCATGATGCAGCACATTGGCATTGGCAGCAAATTCCAGTACCATCGCACCAAAACCACCTGATGAACCTTCCTCCACCGTAATCAATAGCTGATGTTGTTCAAGCAGTTGCGTTATCAGTTGCGTATCCAGCGGTTTGATAAAGCGGGCATCTGCCAGCGTCACCGAAATACCCTTAGCTTCCAACTGCTCGGCCGCTTTTTCGGCTTCACCCAAACGCGTTCCCAAAGAAAGAATCGCTACTTTTTCACCTTTTTTCAGGATTCTACCTTTTCCTATTGGAAGAGGAGAGCCATGTTCTGGTAATGCAACACCCGTCCCGTTACCACGCGGGTAACGCACACTGCTGGGAGCATCATCAATCTGTGCCATTGTCACCAGCATATCCTGCAATTCCGCTTCATCTGCCGCCGCCATGCAGATAAAATGGGGCAGGGTGGCAAGGTAGGTAATATCAAACGAACCAGCGTGGGTTGCTCCGTCTGCCCCTACCAGTCCTGCCCGATCAATAGCAAATCGTACAGGCAGATTCTGAATGGCAACATCATGCACAATCTGATCAAAAGCCCGTTGCAGGAAGGTAGAATAAATAGCGACAAACGGCTTATAACCTTCCGCTGCCAAACCCGCAGCAAACGTCACGGCGTGCTGCTCTGCAATCCCCACATCAACCATTTTTTCAGGGAAACTTTCGGCAAATATATCCAATCCCGTACCTGAAGGCATGGCAGCCGTAATAGCTACGATTTTATCATCCTGCTCAGCCAGTTTTACCAGTGTTTTGCCAAAGACTTCCGTATAACTTGGGCTGGTGGCTATGGCTTTTTTCTGCTGCCCCGTTGCCACATCAAACTTATTGACCCCGTGATATTTATCGTCTGACGCTTCGGCAGGGCTATAGCCATGCCCTTTTTGGGTTACGATATGCAGTAAAACAGGTACATCACCTTTTTCATTATGAATATTTTTTAGTACTGGCAATAACTGATCCAGATTATGCCCGTCCACAGGCCCCACATAATAAAAGCCCAGATCCTCAAAGAGCGAACCGCCCGTTGTCACCACGCCACGCACATATTTTTCCGCATTTTTCGCAGCCCGCATGATAGGAGCAGGGAATTTATTGGCAACATTTTTCGCCATCGTTCGCAACGAACGGTAAGGATGCGAAGAAATTAGTCGGGAAAGATAGGCACTCATCGCTCCTACGGGCGGAGCAATCGACATATCATTATCATTTAATATGACAATTAAGCGTTTTCCAAGGCTGCCTGCGTTATTAAGGGCTTCAAATGCCATACCTGCACTCATCGCCCCGTCACCAATCACCGCAATGACTTCATTATCCTTACCCGCAAAATCCCGTGCGGCTGCCATACCCAAAGCTGCCGAGATGGAAGTGGAGCTGTGTCCTGCACCAAAAGCGTCATATTCGCTTTCTTCACGGCGACAAAAACCCGAAAGACCGCCTGCCTGCCGAAGCGTTGTGATTCTATCTCTTCGACCTGTCAAAATTTTATGGGGATAAGTCTGATGCCCCACATCCCAGATAATTTTATCGTCAGGCGTATTAAACACATAATGCAGGGCAATAGTAAGCTCAATCACGCCCAACCCTGCACCCAAATGCCCTCCCGTATGGGAAACGGCATGAATCGTTTCCGCACGCAATTCATCAGCGAGCTGTTTTAACTGTTCCAGTGTGAAGCCTCGCAAATCAGCAGGGAGCTTCACGGTGTCCAGTAAAGGAGTCGGGGTATTAATGGCAATACTTTCTTATTAGGGTTAGTTGCGAGGCAATTTAATCAGGATAGAGCAAATAAGCAATGATTTTTTAGCTATCTTTTACCCTTAACGCCCGTTCGTAAATTTCCTTTTTGGGTATATCCAACTGTTTGCTGATTTCGGCTGCACAGTCTTTTACACTCATACTGCCAAGTTTTTCCCTTATCAGTGCCTCTATATCCACCTCCGTACCCAACATTTCAGGGGGGGCAGAAACCAGAATGACAAATTCGCCCTTAAGGGTTTCTTTTGCTACAAAATAGGCTAGCAGTTCTGCCAGTGTACCTCTGCGTATTTCCTCATGCAGTTTGGTAAGTTCTCTGGCTACCACGGCTTCACGCTCTGCTCCAAACTCCTGCACAAACACGCTTAACGTATCGATGATACGGTGTACGGATTCAAAGAATACCAGTGTAGCGGTAACAGGCAAAAGCTCCCTGATTATTTTCTGGCGTGCCATAGCTTTGGCAGGCAAAAACCCTGCAAATAAAAACCGCTGCGTTGCCAGCCCTGATGCACATAAAGCCGTAATGGCGGAAGAAGCTCCCGGGATGGGAAATACCGCAATGCCTGCCTGTGAGACCTCCCGCACCAGACGATAACCTGGGTCGGAAATAAGCGGTGTACCCGCATCCGAAATCAGGGCAAGTTTTTTACCCAGATGTAATTGCTCCAGAATATAGCCAATTTTCTCATCATGATTATGCTCATGATAAGAGATTTTATGTGCCTTGATACCGTAATAAGCCAGTAATTTCCCGCTGGTTCGCGTATCTTCGCATAAAATCAGGTCGGCAGCCTTAAGCACATCCAACGCCCGAATGGTAATATCGCGTAAATTCCCAATAGGCGTTGCCACAATATAAAGCCCCGCTGCAATGATTTGACTATGCGTTTCCAATGGACTAGTATCCCCTCATTATGAAAAAAATACCTTATCTTTTATTTTCCCTGATTGCAATGCTGGCGGTGAATGCCTGCCAGCCACCCGAGCAGCGTATCAGGCAGGAAGCAAAACCGGCTCCCGTGGCAGCGGTACCAAAACCCGTTGCCGTCAATCCTGCTTCCACTACTCCCAATACGGTGATTCTTCAGGAACCTGAAAAGAAAGAGGATTTTGCACCTGCCACCAGCATCAATGGTGCAAATAAAAACGGAGCGAAAAAAGAGGTAACCCCTGATGGTAATTACGCCCCTCCTACTCAATTAGGGCAGGCTTCCGAATCTCCTACCATCAAGGTGGCGTTGCTGATTCCCATGAGCGGGGAATCCGAATTACTGGGGAAATCCCTGCTGGATGCTGCGGTGCTGGCGATTTACGATAAATATTCGAGCCTGCCCAATCGTGATACTACCGCAAAAGTGGAATTATTGCCCAAAGATACGGGGGATACTATCGAAACTGCCGAAAAAGTCACGCAGGACGCACTGGCGGAAGGAGCGGAAATTATCCTGGGGCCTTTATTCAGCAAACAGGTGAGTGCGGTATCTGCTATTGCCAAATCAAAGAAAATTCCCGTTATAACATTCTCCAATAATGTGGGCGTGGCAGGGGATGGGGTCTATCTGTTTGGGTTCATTCCTGAACAGCAGGTAAGCCGTATTGTGCTATATGCCTTACAGGATAAGGGACGCAATATTTCCGCCCTTGTCCCGAGTAATCCTTACGGTGCAACGATTGTTAAACAGCTCTCGACTGAAGTGAGAAAAACGGGAAACCGCGCCCATCCGATTGAATATTATTCCGAAGATATTTCCGCTCTGGATAGCAACGTAGGAAGGCTTGCCCGCTTTTTTCAGGATGATCCCAATAAAAATCAGGCTTTATTTATTGCGGAAGGGGGCGATCGCCTGAAAGTAATTTCGGATACGCTTTTTGCCAATGGCATCAATTCAGGTAATATCCAGTTGCTGGGTACGGGGTTGTGGGATGATCCGGCACTGCTTAAATTACCCAATATGTATGGAGCGATTTTTGCCAGTTCCCCTCCTGAAAAATACGCTGAATTTGAAAAGCATTTCTTCGCCAATTATTCCTATAAACCTGAACGCAGAGCCAGCCTTTCCTATGATTTGGTGGCATTGGTGATTAATCTTGCCCTTGCTTCCAAAGGCAATGGCTTTCCCAAAGCAATTATCACGGACAATGTCGGGTTTAATGGGCCTGCCAACGGCATTTTCCGTTTTCATGAAGACGGCACGATTGAACGCGGGCTTTCGGTGTTGAAAATTACGGGTACGGGTTTCAAGACGATTGATGCAGCTCCTGTGAGTTTTAATCAGTAGGAAAATTATTTTCCATCGAAAGCATATAAAATCTATCTTAATTTGGATTTTGATGATTTTAAAGCCCCGTGACATCTGCCACGGGGTTTTTGCTTGATGAAGTGTAAAATAAATCGTTCATTCCGCTAAATTAGGGACTTGCAATTCCTGTCGTGCGTATTATAATGCGTTTCGTTAGGTGGGGCAGGAACCCGCCTTTTTTTATGGTAAAATAAAGTATTTGGGCATGGATTATTCGGTACATGATAAAATAGCGAGCATTATAGAGCCGTCTGTGGCTGCTATGGGCTATGCTATTGTGCAGATCAGGCTGATAGAAGGCGGGCGGATGACATTGCAGATTATGGCGGAACGTCTGGACGGAGTAGGCATGAATGTCGATGATTGTGCGGACATCAGCCGTGCGGTTTCTGCTTTACTGGATGTAGAAGATCCTATCACGGAAGCCTATAATCTGGAGATAAGCTCGCCTGGTATTGATCGCCCGTTAGTAAAAAAGATGGACTTTGAACGATTTGCCAATTATGAAGTGAAGCTGGAAACGAAAATAGTCTTTGAGTCACGGAAGCGATTTAAAGGAATGTTAAATGGGGTTAAGGGAGCAGATGTATTGCTAACTACCGAAGAAGGTAATCAGCTTGCAATCCCATATGATAAAATTCGCAGTGCCAAGCTGGTAATAACGGATGCGTTGTTAAAGGCTGCTGCTGCGGGCAGGCATAATGTATAGTATAAAATGAGTAAAATTTTGTTAGATATAGGGCGGGGTAACGAATGGCGATAGCATTGACAAATAAAGGTAATGTGGGGAATACGGAGATTTTGCAGATTGCAGATGCGGTGGCTCGTGAAAAAGGTATCGGTCGTGAGCAGATTATTGAGGCATTGGAAAGTGCAGTGCAGGTTGCGGGTCGTCGCAAATACGGTCATGAACATAATATCAAAGCAGAAATTGATCGTAAATCAGGTGAAATAAAACTGTTCCGCGTGATTGATGTGGTTGAAGAAGTCGAAAATGAAATTACCCAAATTACCTTAAAAGAGGCACGCCGTAAAAATAAAGAAGCGGAAATCGGGGATCAGATTAAAGATCGTCTGCCTCCTATTGATTTAGGGCGTATTTCCGCCCAGACCACCAAGCAGGTGATTGTGCAGAAAGTGCGTGATGCGGAGCGTGACAAGCAGTTTGACGAATTTAAGGATCGTATTGGTGAAATTATAAGCGGTACGGTGAAACAGGTGGAATATGGCAATGTTACGGTTGATTTTGGTCGTACCGAAGCGATTTTGCGTCGTGAAGAGCTGATTCCGCGTGAAATATTCCGTATTGGGGATAGAATAAGGGCATATGTCTATGATGTGCGTCGTGAAAAAGCGGGGCCTCAGATTTTCCTGACGCGTACCCGTCCTGAATTTATGGCAAAACTCTTTGCTCAGGAAGTGCCTGAAATTTATGACGGCATTATTGAAATTAAATCGGTTGCAAGGGATCCTGGCTCACGGGCAAAAATTGCGGTGTATTCGCATGATTCCAATATCAATCCCGTGCTTTCCTGTGTGGGTGTGCGTGGTGCAAGGGTGCAGGCAGTAGTGGCGGAATTGCAGGGTGAAAAAGTGGATATTGTAGAATGGTCTTCCGATCCTGCTACTTATATTGTCAATGCCCTTTCCTCAGCGGAAGTCAGCAAGGTGGTGATTGATGAAACCAGAGAACGTATTGAAGTGGTGGTTCCTGAAGATCAGTTAAGCCTTGCCATTGGTCGCCGTGGTCAGAATGTCAGGCTGGCTTCGCAACTTCTGGGGTGGAATATTGATATATTGACGGAAGAAGTGGAATCTACCCGCCGTGCTGAAGAATTTAATTCCATTTCCGCCAACTTTATCGAAGCCTTAAATGTGGAAGAAGTTATCGCACAATTACTGGTGACGGAAGGCTTTACCGGTGTGGAAGAAGTGGCTTACGTCCCGCTGGAAGATATTGCTGCTATTGAAGGATTCGACGAAGAACTGGCAAATGAGCTGCGGGAACGTGCGAGGGAATGGCTCTCAAGTCAAAAAGAAGAGGCGGAAAACAAGCTGCGTAATCTGGGTATGGATGAAAAACTCATTGAACTCGGATTCTCTGATGAGATATTGGTGACGCTGGGTGAAAATAAAATACTTACGCTTGATGATTTTGCGGATTTGTCGCTGGATGAATTTATTGAGCTTGTACCAAATTCCCATTTGTCACATGAGGAAATTAATAGTATGATTATGAAAGCTCGGGCGCATTGGTTTGAGTAAAATAAAAAGCAGAGCTGCATAGAAACAAGAGAAATAAAAAAGCTGTATGAATGATTCCACCAAAAAAGAACCGCTTACCATATCCCGCCCTAACCGTCTTGAATTAACCAAAACGGTGGAAAGCGGAAAGGTAAAGCAAAACTTTCAGCATGGTCGTTCCAAAACCGTGACGGTTGAAGTGCGTAAAACGCGGACGTTCTCCAGTGACGAAGGCTCGGGGATGCACGAAGTAAAAAAGCCGGTGGCAGGGTTTAAAGAGAGTGAAAAACCTGTTGCTGAAAAAGTGGCTACGGGTGAAGATAGTAATCTTACCAATCAGGAAATGCAGTCACGCTTAAGAGCCTTGGAAAGTGCGAAGTCCCGTCCGTTTGATCGCTTTGATAAGGAACGCAAGCTCGGTGAAATTGTTATTGAAGAAGAGGGTGGCAAATCCAGTGATCGCCCTGCGGTGGTGCAAAGCCCGATTTTTGAACGAAGAGCGGAGGAAAAACGCAAATTAGCTGCTGCTTTGGCAACCAGACAGGAAGAAGAAAAAGCACAAGCTGCAAAAGAAAAAGAAGCAGAAAAAGCGGTAGCGAGGGAGCCTGCAAAGCCAAGAGAAACCTTAAAAAGAGATGCGAGTGCCATCAGTAAATTCAAAGCACCTCATTCTATGGTGTATGATAAAAAACCCCTGCGTGAAATTGTATTTGATGACGAAGTACCTGTTGTTGAAAAGAATACCAAAACGGAAGTAACCAGTCCTGCTGCAAAGGCACCCGCTACTACCGTTGCTGCCAAACCGTTGCTGCATAAGCCCTCTTTTACCACGTCTAATGATGATGATGGCAAGGAATCCGCAGCAGGTGCAGCGAAATCACCCAAAATCCGTTTGCGTCGTGGCGATGAAGAACGTCGCAATTCAGGTAAAATTACCGTAAGCCAAGCCCTAAATATGTCAGAGGAGCGGGTAAGAAGCCTTGCTTCCCTCAAACGCCAGCGGGAAAAAGCCAAACGTGATGCAGCGAAATTATCCTCTGCTCCTGAAAAAATTATCCGTGAGGTGGTGATTCCTGAAATTATTACCGTACAGGAACTGGCTAACCGTATGGCGGAACGTGCGGTGGATGTGGTAAAAGCACTCATGAAAATGGGTTCCATGGTCACGGTCAACCAGCCTATTGATGCCGATATGGCGGAGTTGATCGTAGGGGAATTTGGTCATAAAGTCAAAAGGGTGGCTGAGGGTGATGTAGAAAATATCCTGCGTAATGAAGATGAGCAGGAAGCACTGGAAAACCGCTTGCCAAGGGCTCCCGTTGTAACCATTATGGGGCATGTGGATCACGGCAAAACCTCACTGCTGGATGCTTTGCGTAAAACCGATGTGGTGGCAGGTGAAGCAGGCGGGATAACCCAGCATATTGGTGCGTATCAGGTCACTTTGGGCAATCATGAAAAAATCACGTTCCTGGATACACCTGGACATGAAGCCTTTACTTCCATGCGTGCCAGGGGAGCCAAGGTAACGGATATTGTGGTGCTGGTGGTAGCCGCCGATGACGGTATCAAAGAGCAGACAAAAGAAGCGATTAGCCATGCCAAAGCAGCGGGCGTTCCCATTATTGTTGCTATTAATAAAATTGATAAACCTGCTGCGGATACGGGTCGGGTGAAAAATGAGCTGATGCAAAATGATTTGCTGCCTGAAGAATTTGGTGGTGAAATCATGGTAGTGGAAGTATCAGCCAAAACGGGTGTCGGACTGGAAAAGCTGGAAGAAACTATTTTGCTACAGGCGGAAGTGCTTGAATTAAAAGCAAATCCTGCTCGTATGGCATCAGGTGCAGTCATTGAAGCCAAGATTGATCGCGGTCGTGGTGTGGTGGCAACCCTTTTGATACAAAATGGAACGCTCAAAGTAGGAGAAATTATTGTCGCAGGTGGTGCGTACGGTAAAATCCGTGCCATTATTGACGATAAAGGGCGTAATATTACCGAAGCTCCGCCATCCTTACCCGTGGAAGTATTGGGGCTTATCAATGTTCCGGATTCAGGTGATGAGTTTAACGTGGTAGCGAGCGAAAAAATCGCCCGTGATATTACGGAATATCGTCAGAACAGGGGACGCAATGCACAGGCTCTGTTGGTGAGTAAATCGGCAATGGATAATATTTTTGCTGCCAGTGCGGGTACGAAAGCCAAAGAACTTACCGTTATTATCAAGTCGGATGTGCACGGCTCAGCGGAAGCCATTTCCCAGAGTGTGCAGAAATTCTCTGGTGACGAAGTGGTCGTGCGGGTGATTCACTCTGCGGTGGGTGCGATTACGGAATCCGATGTAACCCTTGCCAATGCGACGCGTGCGGTGATTGTTGGCTTTAACGTGCGGGCAACGTCACAGGCAAGAACATTGGCAGAACGTGATAAAGTCATTATACGTTATTATTCCGTTATTTATGATGTAGTGGAAGATATTAAGGCGGCACTATCAGGTATGTTATCACCTGTCATTAAGGAAAACTTCCTGGGCTACGCTGAAATTCGTGATGTATTCAACCTTTCCAAATATGGCAAGGTGGCAGGCTGTATGATTACCGAGGGTATTGTGAAGCGTGGTGCGAAGGTGCGACTGCTGCGTGATAATGTGGTGATTCATAATGGAACGCTTAAAACCCTTAAACGCTTCAAGGACGATGTAAAAGAAGTGAGCCGTGGAATGGAATGCGGTATGGCGTTTGAGAATTATGAAGACATCCGCACGGGAGATCAGATTGAGGCCTACGAGACCGAAGAAGTCGCAAGAACGATATAGGTACTCATAATATGTCCATAAAACCTCCTACGCAGCGGCAGTTGAAAATTGGTGAAGAAATCCGCCATGTTATTTCTGGCATTTTTATGCGTGGTGAACTTTATGATAAGGATTTGGCAGGAGCTGCCATTACCGTTTCGGAAGTGAGAATAAGCCCCGACTTAAAGAATGCCAATGTCTATGTCATGCCACTGGGTGGACTCAATAAACAGAATATCATGGCTGCCCTGGAGCGTTCGGCTTCCTACGTTCGCAAGGTTGTGTCTGAAACGATGAATTTGCGTTATATTCCGCGGATTGTGTTTCATCTGGATAATTCCTTTGAAGAAGCAGAACGTATTAATAATTTGCTGAATAAACCTGAAGTGGCAAGGGATTTGAAAAAAACCTGGTAGTAACCTTAACATTGGCTTGAATCTGCATGACGATAAACATTACCTTCCCCGATAATACAGTGCGTGCATATCAATCGGGGATTACGGGAGAAATGATAGCCGCTTCCATTAGCAAAAGCCTTGCGAAATCTGCTCTGGCTATCAAGCTCAATGGTGAAGCCAAAGACTTGTATATTCCTATTGAAAAGGATGCCACTATTGAAATCATCACGCCAAATTCCCCTGAAGGGCTTGAGATTATCAGGCATGATGCAGCTCATCTTATGGCGGAAGCAGTGAAGGAATTATTTCCTGATACGCAGGTGACGATTGGTCCTGCTATTGAAAATGGCTTTTATTATGATTTTGCCCGTAGCGAGCCGTTTTCCACTGATGATTTGGCGATTATAGAGAAAAAAATGCTGGAAATCAGCCAGCGAAATGAACCGATACGGCGTGAAGAGTGGGATCGTGATGAAGCGGTGACGTTTTTCAAGTCCATTGGTGAAGACTATAAAGCAGAAATTATTGCTTCCATCCCCACAAATGAAAAAATAAGCCTGTATAAACAGGGAAATTTCATGGATTTATGCCGTGGGCCTCATGCTCCTTCCACCTCGCATATCAAGGCATTCAAGCTGATGAAAGTAGCGGGTGCTTACTGGCGGGGAGATAGCAACAATGCCATGTTGCAACGTATTTATGGAACCGCCTGGGCAGATGAAAAACAGCTTAAAGCCTATCTTACCATGCTGGAAGAAGCGGAAAAACGTGATCATCGCCGTCTGGGGCGGGAGCTGGATCTGTTCCATATTCAGGAAGAGGCGGTGGGGCAGGTTTTCTGGCACGAAAAAGGCTGGACGCTTTACCGCCTCATTGAAAATTACATTCGGGATAAAATCAGCAAACACGGTTATCAGGAAGTCAAAACGCCAGTTTTGGTCGACAGGATTTTATGGGAAAAATCAGGACATTGGGAGAAATTCCGTGAAAATATGTTCGTTTCGGAATCGGAAGAAAAAATACTGGCACTTAAGCCTATGAACTGCCCGTGTCACGTGCAGATATTCAAACAGGGACTCAAAAGCTATCGTGATTTGCCACTGAGAATGGCGGAATTCGGGAATTGTCACCGCAATGAACCTTCCGGGGCATTGCACGGCATTATGCGGGTGAGGGGGTTTGTACAGGATGATGCCCATATTTTCTGTACGGAAGAACAGATTACCTCGGAAACCATAGCATTTTGTGAATTGCTGAAAGAAGTCTATCGTGATTTTGGCTTTGAGGAAATCAGCGTAAAATTTTCGGATCGTCCTGAAAAACGGGCTGGCGAAGATGCCATTTGGGATAAAGCCGAAGCAGCACTGAAAAGCTCGGTGGAAGCAGCGGGTCTGCCTTATACGATTAATAAAGGGGAGGGGGCATTTTATGGCCCCAAGCTGGAATTTGTGTTGCGGGATGCGATTGGTCGTGACTGGCAATGCGGTACGTTGCAGGCAGATTTCGTACTCCCCGAACGCCTTGATGCGGAATATGTGGGGTCTGACGGAAACAAGCACCGCCCCGTGATGCTGCACCGTGCTATCCTCGGTTCACTGGAACGCTTTATTGGTATATTAATTGAACAGCACGCTGGCAAATTCCCGCTTTGGTTAGCTCCCGTGCAGGTAATGGTAACGACCATTACCAATGAAGTGGATGATTACGCACTGGAAGTCAAAGCCTTGCTCGAGAAAGCCGGAATCAGGGCAAGAGCGGACATCAGCAATAATAAAATCAATTATAAGATTCGTGAACATTCCAATGCTAAAATACCTGTTATTTTAACGGTAGGAGCAAGGGAAAAAGAAGAAAAAACCGTTTCTATACGACGTATTGGTTCACAAAATCAGGAGAGTATGTTGCTTTCAGAGATAGTGGGGCAGTTGGAGAAAGAGTAAGAGTATAAGGGTATAAAATGAACAGCGATAAGTATAAAAAGAAAAATAAAAACCCATATACCTAGAAGGAATAGTGCAATGAATGAATTTTTCAAACCTGAGTTGGATGTTGAGAAAGAAGTTCTCACTAATGAAGAGGTAATTAAAAAATACACAAAAATGGGATTGCTGAAAAAAGTTGATTTACTTGGACTTTCTACTCGTGTTAACAACCATATGTATAATCAGAATATCATTTATATTGGCGATCTGGTTCTTAAAACAGAAATCCACTTCCTGGAAACTCCAAAGTTTGGTCGCAGGGGGCTTAACCAATTGAACGCAGCATTGGATAAGATGGGGTTACATCTTGGTATGAAATTGCGTTACTGGCCCCTGAAAGACATGGAAGCGATTTCTTCCCATTACAATGAACGATTAGCATACCAAAATAATGAAACGCTCAAAGAGGCATTTTCGCATACGATAGAAAAAATAACGGACTCCAAAAATCGTATAGTGATGGAAATGCGATTTGGCTTGCATGGTAAGCCACTTATTCTTGGTGATATAGCACAAGAATTAGGAGTATCTCGTCAACGTGTAAGTCAAATTGAACAAACCATTACACAAAAAATTCTGAAGCAGGAATTTTGGTGTGAGATATTGCGTATTCGTCTGCAAAACCTCCTGGAGGATAGAACGACACCGCTTTTTCTTGACGCTATCGAACATGAAGATACCTGGTTTGCAGGATTCAGTGACAATATAACACTTCTGGAAAACTTACTTGCTGAATTTTCTCACATAAAAAATATACACTTCCTGCTTCATGAACAAAGAAAAATTGTAACACGCCTCAGCTATCAACAATGGCAGGATATAAAAGATATTTTACTTAACACGCTAAAAAATAGCCTTGAACAGAATTATACAATGGAAGACATTCGAAAGCTTGTTTATTCCGAACTATTAAAAGCGAATGTTGCCGAGCTTTCATCACTATTTTTTGATTCATTATCAAAAGAACTGAAATTTTCGACCATTAATGGAAAAATAACGCTGATTAGTGTTGGAAATGCAGTGCTTGATCATTTGCGGGTACTACTGGAAACATTGGAAAAACCAACACATTTTAGAGAAATTTCAGAATTGTATCAACAAAAATACGGTGTAAAAGTTTCAATTAATTATATTCATTCCTGCTTAATAGAGGGTGATTTCCTTCTTTTTGATCGTGGGACATATGGTCTGGCAAAACATTTAAAAATACCAAAACCGGTACAGGATTCAATACGCTGCAAAATTGAAGACACTATTTTGGCTAGCTCTTCCGAACGTGAATGGGATACCAGGGACTTGATAGCTCAATTCTCTGGTGAACCTTATGCTGAAGCATTAAATAGATACACCATCAACATCATAATGAAATCTACAAAGGATCTTCGTTGTTTGGGTAAGTTTTCATGGAAGGATCTTTGTTAAGGGATAGTGGTGCAGTTGGAGAATGAAGCTGGAACGAGTTGTAGCTCTATAAACAAATCAACGCCCTTCATATCAAAATAAAGGGCGTTGAATTTAAACATTTTAACAAAAAATGACCTGATTGCTTTTATTAAGCAATTTCATTTTCCATGTCTTCTTCATAGCGTCTGACACCATCGGGTTCTTTTAAGACATAACCACGTCCCCATACGGTTTCAATGTAGCTGTCACCACCTGAAGCCTTGGAAAGTTTGCGACGGAGTTTGCAGACGAATACGTCAATGATTTTCAGTTCCGGCTCATCCACACCACCATAGAGGTGGTTCAGGAACATTTCCTTGGTAAGCGTTGAACCTTTACGCAAGCTCAACAATTCCAGAATCGCATATTCCTTGCTGGTCAAATGGATTGCTTTGCCGTCAATTTCCACGGAACGTGAATCCAGATTCACCGCCAATTTACCTGTTCTGATAATAGAATCGGAATGTCCTTTGGAACGACGCACAATCGCCTGGATACGGGCAATTAATTCACCTTTGTTGAAAGGTTTGGTTAAATAGTCATCTGCACCATAACCCAGCCCCTTGATTTTCTGATCAGGCCCGGAAAGCCCGGACAAAATCAGGATAGGGGTGGTAATTCTTGCGGCACGGAAACGACGCAATACTTCATAGCCATCAATATCAGGCAACATTAAATCAAGTATTATAATATCATAGTCATAAAGTTTGCCGATTTCCAGCCCTTCTTCACCCAGCTCAGTAGTATCACAGATAATACCCTCAGATGCCAGGGAAAGCTCTATTGCCTTGGCGGTTGATGAATCATCTTCTACTAATAAAACACGCATATACACTCCATTGAAATTAACGGGATTAACTCGCAAGTGTTAATTAAACACATTTTTAACCTTTTGACAAGTTCAAATATTAACTAAATCTTCAAATTATCGGATTTAGGATAGATCTTAAGCAAAAAATTTACTATTTATGTTGAACTATGGCAAAAAAATCACATGTTAATGACTGCCAGCATTAATCCCCAGTTTCGCAAATAGCTGCATATCCTGATTAGTTGCAGGGTTAGGCGTGGTAAGGAGTTTTTCGCCGTAAAAAATGGAATTGGCTCCACACAGGAAGCACAAAGCCTGCATTTCCTCACTCATTTCTTCCCTGCCCGCAGAAAGCCTTACGAAGGATTTGGGCATAAGAATACGGGAAACAGCGATAGTGCGGATAAAATCAAGCGGTTCTACATTGCTTACGCCTTCTAAAGCCGTGCCTTTGACTTTCACCAGCATATTGATGGGTACGCTTTCGGGGTGAGTGGGCAGAGTGGCAAGTGTGAGCAGCATACTGGCACGGTCTTCTACTGTTTCACCCATGCCTACAATCCCCCCACAACAGACATTGATGCCCGCATTTCGCACATGTTCCAGCGTATTCAGACGATCCGCAAACGTACGGGTGGTAATGATTTCCGGGTAAAACGATTCTGAAGTATCAATATTATGATTATAATAATCCAGTCCCGCATGTTTCAGATGCACTGCCTGGTCTTGTTCCAGCATTCCGAGCGTCACACAGGTTTCCAGTCCCAACGCCTTGACTTCGCTAATCATGGAGGATACTTTTTCAATATCACGGTCTTTGGGACTTCGCCACGCTGCTCCCATACAGAAACGGCTGGCTCCTGCAGCCTTTGCCTTTTTGGCTTCCGCTACAACGGCAGCAATCTCCATCAGCTTTTCCGCCTTCACATTGGCATCCGCACTACTGCTTTGCGGGCAGTAAGCACAATCTTCAGGGCAGCCTCCCGTCTTAATGCTCAGCAATGTGCTTATCTGCACCTGATTGGGATTAAAATGCTGGCGGTGGATAGTCTGTGCCTGAAAGACCAGATCATTAAAAGGAAGGGTGAATAATGCTCTTACTTCTGCTAATTGCCAGTCATGCCTGATATTCATATTCATCTAGTGCTTCATTGAAATATTAAAATAATTATTAGCAACCAAACCAGGGCTATGAAAACATTAAACATATATTTTATGTTTTCCGCATTATTTTCAGCCAAAGCCAATTTCAAATCTGCTTTGGTTGCATAGTGTTTCAGGTCTTCTCGGGTAGCCAAATGCGTTATATCCACAGAGGCATTGAGTCGCATTTCATCGGCAATAGCCTCAGCCAGCTCTTGCGAAGCTCCTTTTTCCCTCAAACGACGGGCAGTAGAAAGCGTATCAAAGGTAATGGAGGTCATGTAAAATCCTTCGTTAATTACATTTAGCATACTGGTTTTGCTCCAAAAATGCAATCGCTTTTTGTCAGCCTGTTAAAGGGAAGGTTGAATAATACCTTCACTTCTGCTACATGCCTGATGTTCATACTAATCCCCTCAAAGAGTTTTTTACAAAATGCCAAGTTTAGCCAATGTAGCAAGTAAAAAATTGCAGGAACTTACAAAAAATAGCCTGAATCGCCAGTTGATGGAGAGCAGCAGGCTGGAAAACGGGTATGTTACACGCAATGGCAAAACCTGTATCTCCTTTAGCTGTAATGATTATCTGGGGCTTTCGCAGCACGCACAAGTGAAGCAGGCAGCGATAGACGCAACGCTGAAATATGGCAGCGGGGCGGGAGCTTCACGCCTGATAACGGGCAATCATCCGCTCTACTGGCAACTGGAACAGCAACTTGCTGATTATAAACAGACGCAAGCAGCTTTGGTATATGGCAGTGGCTATCTTGCCAATATGGGAGTGATTCAGGCAGTAATAGGCAAACAGGATCTGATTATTGCCGATAAATTATCCCATGCCTGTATGTTTGACGGAGCCAGATTATCAGGGGCAACGTTGCTCCGTTTCAAGCATAATGACTGGCAGGATTGTGAACGTATCCTTAAACAGCAACGGGCAAATTTCGAGCATTGCCTAATCATGACGGAAGCGGTGTTCAGTATGGACGGGGATGTTGCCCCGCTTCCAGCCCTAAAGGAACTGGCAACGCAGCATGATGCCTGGCTGATGGTGGATGCAGCCCATAGCCTATCACAAGATACCATACATGCAGATATAATAACAGGTACTTTTTCCAAGGCATTTGGCAGTTATGGGGGGTATGTGTGTGGGGATCGTGTGTTAATGGACTATCTGCTCAGCACCAGTCGCAGCCTGCTTTTTACAACGGGTCTACCTCCTTCTGTGATTGCTGCCAACCTTGCTGCACTTGAGATAATAAGGCAATCCCCTGCCTTAAGCGAAATCCCCTTACGTCATGCCAGGTTTTTTACGGGGAAGCTTGGGCTTCCTGAAGCCACTTCGCAAATAGTACCTTTGATAACAGGATCCAGCGAAGCTGCATTAAAAGCACAGGAACGATTGCTGGAATCAGGCTTTCTCGTATCCGCCATCCGCCCGCCTACGGTTCCCGAAGGAACGTCACGCTTGCGATTTACGTTTTCTGCCCAACATAGCGAAGAAATGGTTAGGCAACTGGTGGAAGTGGTGAAAGAAATGGGTTTGCCTATCCCCCAAACGCATATTTCAGAAAGCGGGTGCTGAGCAGATTTTCGGGGGATAATACGTCATGGACATTGCCCCAGGCAATCATTTCCCTTGCAATCAGCAGGCAACGATTGAAATGGGTTTTTATCTGTTCAAAATCATGCAGGACGCAAATAACGGTACGTTTTTCCTTACGCCATGTCTTGATAATACCTAGTAACACTTCGGTAGTGGAGGCATCAATCGCATTAAACGGTTCATCCAGCAGGATAATTTTTGCATCCTGTACCATAATGCGGGCAAATAAGGCACGCTGGAGCTGCCCGACAGACAAAGTATCCAGTGTACGGTTTTCAAAGCCTGCCAGTCCCACTGCCACCAGTGCTTCTCTGCTTTTTGCCTTTTGGAGTGGGGTAATTGCTTTAAACCCGCCATTTTCCTGCCAGAATCCTGAAGCCACCATTTCCAACAGATTCAGGGGAAAATCGGTTTCAAGTGTAGAAGATTGTGGCATGTAGGCTATATCCCTACGCTCCGCTCCGCATAATGCAATGCTGCCTTCATATACAGGTAAAATCCCTGCCATTGCCTTAAGCAACGTGCTTTTACCTGCACCGTTAGGACCTGTAATGGCAGTAAGCTCGCCAGCATTGAAAGTACCTTTAATATGATGTATGGCGGGATGGCGATTATAGGCAACCGTTACATCCTGTAATATGATGGAAGCAGTCATAACATTACCTGTGCATCAGCCCAGGCAGCCAGAAGCCACAGAACCAGTGAAACCGCAATCGCAACGGCAACACGCTGCCAGGCACTCCAGTAAAACATTACACCACCGCTTCCTGAGGCTTGCAGCTATGGCAAAGTCCCGTAATCTCAACAATCTGATCCTGCACGGTAAAGCCGGTCGTCTTTTTGATATTCTCCAGCATGAGGTTTAGGGAAGCATCCACCATTTCACTGGCATCCCCGCATTCCTGACACAGGGTAAATATCACGCATTCATTATGATTATGAGCATGATGGCAGGAAACGTAAGAGTGATTGGAAACAATACGATGTGCCATACCCAGCTTTACCAGCTTGTCCAACGCACGATACACCGTAGGCGGAGCATTAATCCCCTTATCCTTCAGCCTATCCAGAATCTGATAGGCAACCAGTGGTTTGTCGCTGTTTAACAGCACTTCCCTTACTGCCTGATTCGCACCTTTTATCGCTTTTTCATTCATACTAAAAACTGTTATGTTATGTTATATTATAGTATTTCATAAGTACCATAACCATTGGGGTAAGTCAAATGCTCTAACTTTTTGACGAGCGTAAAATTCGCAGGATGTTTTGCTGAATATCCTAACTCAAAAAACTGGCATTTTCGCTTACCCAAAATAAGTTTTGACAGAGGTCTATTTACGCAATGGCACAATCACTTCATCCTCACCCGCACTATTGAGTATCAGGCGAGCCTGTTCGTCCAGCATGTCTCTATCCAGTGAACCCGCACTCATCAGGCGAACCCGTGTTTCCATGTCTTTGCGTTCATCTGAAACGGTTTGCAGTTCTTTTTTCAAGGATTCCAGCCTGCGTTCTTCTTTTAACAAGGCGTAAATACCACGTTCACCGCTTAGGGCATTGAACACCAGATAGAACACAAAAAACACCATCATCAGGGGCAATAATAGTTTGCCTATAGGTTTTTCAAGACGGCTGGTTTTATTGAGGTAGGTGATTCTGGTTTTCATGCCTACAGCCTAATGATTACAATGTTCATCATGAACATGATCAAAATGTCCCTGCTTTTTCTGTTTTTCCAGCTTTTTATGGATCATGTCACGTTTCAGGCGGGTGATGTGATCCACAAACGTAATCCCGTTTGTATGATCAATTTCATGTTGAAGACAGGTTGCCAGCAGTCCTTCGGCAAAAAGTTCCTTTTCATTGCCTTCTGTGTCCAGATAACGCACGGTAATTTCTTTGGGACGGATGACTTGTGCATATTGGTCAGGGAACGAAAGGCAGCCTTCCTCATAGACGGAATCTTCCTCCGAATCACTGATAATTTCCGCATTGATAAATTTCAGGGGACTGCGGGAATCCCTTGCTCCTTTCCGCCACTCGACATCCACCACAATCAGTTTTTGCAATATCCCCACCTGTACTCCTGCCAGACCAATACCGTTCATGGCATACATGGTATCAACCATATCATTTAATTTCGCGCGAATAGCATCATCCACCGTCGTTACAAGGGCAGATTTCTGTTTCAAAACAGGATCAGGAGCGATAATAATGGGCAAGATAGACATTTTCTGGCAGTCCCCTAAAAAAATGGTTGTTAGATTGTCAGGAATTCTATATTTATCATTTCCTAATCTCTAATTACATTGTAAGCAAATGGCAGGTCATAGTCAATTCAAGAATATCATGCACCGTAAAGGAGCGCAGGATGCCAAAAAGGCAAAAATCTTTACCAAACTGGTAAGGGAAATCAATGTTGCCTGTAAAACGGGTTCCCCTGATCCCGTTCATAACCCGCGTTTGCGAGCTGCCATGATCAAGGCACGGCAGGAAAATATCAACAAGGACAAGATTGACGAAGCGATTAAACGGGCTACGGGACAGGCGGGCGGTGAACATTACGATGAAATCCGTTATGAAGGCTATGGTATTGGTGGCGTGGCGGTGATTGTTGAGGCATTGACGGACAATCGCAACCGTACCGCTTCGGACATACGGGCAGCATTCGCCAAATTCGGCGGGAATCTCGGAGAAAGTGGCAGTGTCAATTTCATGTTTGAGCGAACGGGGGTTATTACCTATTCTGCTGCGAAAGCAGGAGAAGAAGCGATGCTGGAAAGTGCGATTGAAGCGGGAGCGGAAAATTGTGAATCAGACGGTGAGTTGCACACGATTAGCTGTAGCCCTGAAGAGCTGTTTTCTGTGCGTGAAACACTGGAAAGAATCTGGGGCGAACCGCAATCTGCCAAAATTACCTGGCTTCCCAAAACGACCGCACCGGTTAATGAAGATCAGGCAAGGGCATTGCTCAAGATGCTGGACGTACTGGAAGATAATGATGATGTGCAGGAAGTCTTTGCCAATTATGAGATTTCCGAAGAAGTGCTGGAAAAGATTAGTGCGTGAAGTCAGGAACGGGCAGAAATAATGACAAATGCCATTGCCATAGGATATTCATCTGAAAGGCTGATGTCTATTTGAATAACAGAAAGGGCAGGGGTTAATTGCTCCATTATAGTCAATGCGTTACCATATAAAACCAGTATGGGCTTGCCTCTTGCATCGTTTCTTACTTCTATATCCTGCCAGCTTACCCGCCCTATGCCCGTACCTATCGCTTTGGCAAAGGCTTCTTTCGCTGCGAAGCGTTTGGCGAGGCTGGAAAAGCGTAAAAGAGGCGTTTTTTTCGTATCAGCCGTTGCGATCTCATGCGGGGTAAAAATACGGGTTTCAAATTTTTTATCCCATGTTTTGCAGAGTCGCTCAATACGCTGGATATTGACTATATCGCTCCCTATGCCCAGTATCACTTGTTTCTCGCTTTTAGCATAAGGGATTTCATCTTCAGGATTGCCGCCTCAAGCCCCGTGAATATCGCTTCTCCTATCAAAAAATGCCCGATATTCAGCTCTTTAATGCAAGCTATGGCAGCGATTGCACTTACCGTATCAAAATCCAGCCCATGCCCTGCATGAACTTCCAGACCCTGCATGTGGGCATAATGGGCGGCATCGCTAATATGTTGTAAAATCAGACCATTGGGGGTCTCACAATATTTACCTGTATGTAACTCGATACTATCCGCACCTGCTTGCATACTTGCATCGATCTGTTTTTTATCCGCATCAATAAAAAGCGAGACACGAATACCCGCCTGCTTAAAAGGGTTGATATAATTTTTCAGATAATCCTGTGCGGAAACCACATCCAGTCCGCCTTCGGTGGTAACTTCCTGACGCTTTTCGGGTACAAGGCAAACGGCATTGGGCTTGATGCGAAGTGCAATGTCCTGCATTTCTTCCGTAGCTGCCATTTCAAAATTAAGGGGTAAAGGAATTTCCTTTTTTAACCGCTCCATATCCTGATCACGAATATGTCGCCTGTCTTCGCGTAAATGGGCGGTGATACCGTCTGCCCCTGCCTGCATTGCAAACCAGGCAGCTTTCACAGGATCAGGATGCTGCCCACCCCTCGCATTGCGGATTGTGGCAACATGATCAATATTCACACCAAGGCGTAAGGGATTCATACCATCATACCCATTTATACTGCAAAATAATCCTGCATTGATTTTCTGGCAGGTTGTCTTCTTGTAAATCAAACTATCTCTTATTCAAGCATAACTTGCCAGATATAGCCACAATTTTGATAATCTCATGATGTAATAATCACAGTATGAATAAAAAAGGCTGATTTATTAATTAATCTGTCATAATTTTATGGTATATTCTTTACTACTTAGCATAAGGAGTATGTGAAATGGCAGATGAAAATGAAGAATTATTTGGGGCAAGTGAATTGCGTATCAGTGAGAGACCTGTTTCCAAAGAGGTTGCATTGATCTATGCACAGATGGTTAGTAGAGAATCCCTGAGTAATGGTCTTGATGAAAGCGGATTACTGGAATCCGTAGGCTATACAGAGGGAGATCAATATATTTATGCAGCAAATAATATTAGTGAATCATTTACACAACATCTAAAAGAAGACTTGGCAAAAGCAGAAAAGATTTTTGCATTCTATCAAGACATCCAGAAAGCAAGTGCGTTTATACCCGAGGATCCCAACAAATTATTCACCAAGGGTGATGCAGAAGCCATAGCGAAGGACTTGCTGCGTAACAAGGCAGTAAAATCCAATGGAGAAGATACAGCTAGAGTAACCAGAGAGTTGTTAAGAAAAAATAACGATTCTGATGAGGTTACACGTTTTTATAAAGAAGAAAGCATTTATAATATTGTTAAAATTGAAATTCCTCATGATAAAGGTACTACTAGCACATTGCTGGCAAGTACCAAAACAGGCGATGTGGTAATGGCTTATGATCATCAGGAGGGAAAAACAACGGTTACATCCAGTTTTATTAATACCCAATTTATTGATAAAAACGTTCAGCGTGGATCTCTTAAGAATCTATTTGGACGCTCCCAGCAAGACTTTTATCACAATGGTGCAACTTTCAACAGTAAAACGCTCCATAACGCATTAATAATGGAAAATATCGAAAATGAATTGATGACAAAAATAAGAAATGAAGAGTTTATTAATTCAGAATGCAAACACTATCGTCGTGCAGAAGGTTTTTATTCAGCAGATCAAAGTGAGGAAGAAATTGCTGCTAATAGATTAATCCTTATGAAGGATATAAACAAAGGAAGGAACGATTTCCTGAACAAGGATATGAATAATGAGAATAAAAAAGAACGCTACGTTTTCCTGGTACTTGATCTTTTGCATGACTTGAGGTATTTGGAGCAAATAATGATTCTGACTTCCAAAGAATTTGAGGAAAAACAGATAGCAATAGAAGCGGCGGAACGTCAAAAGATTAGCGAAGAAATTGAGCGACTACAGAAAATAGATCCCACTAATAGCTACCTGCTGCAAAATATACCAGCAAGATTTCAGAAGCTATACGGTATGACGAATCAAGAAACAACAGAAGCAATTAGGACTACAGAGGAAAGCATCGCTTTTTTAAGATCCGGATATGTTAACAAAATGAAATTAAATGGGAAAACATTAGACAAATATAAAGACTATTGCCATAGTGGTGATCCTGTAGAATTTATTAAGAAACTCGCTCATTTATACCATGCCCGGTCACTGGCAAATGCGAAAGAGCAGGCTGCAACGATAGAGCAACCCGTTTCTACACCTATTGCGGTGGATGATGAAAAACAGGTGATACCAAATACTCCGCCAGAGACACACTCCAGCCTTGATCTCCAGCATCTTTTAGCACGGGTGGCTAAATTGGAGGAGCAAAACAACGGGATGCTCGAGATACTTTCAAAAATCCAAAAGGAACAGGAAAAGAAAAATAGGAATCCGCAATATAATACTGAATTTCTAAACGAAGCAAGTTGGGTCAAAAAAACACACAAACCTGGTGGGTCAGTAAATGAAAACCAACTATAAAACCAATCACTCCCTGCGAGTAGTTACAGATGCCCCAAAATAATCCTGTAAAGACCTCACCTCAAGGCTTTTTTCCTTGATTGCCACCATTGCTTCCACCAGTGCTTTGGAGCCTGCTATGGTGGTGGAATAGGGGATTTTACCGAGCAGGGCGGTGCGGCGGATACTGAACGAATCAGCAATCGACTTTGCCCCTTCCGTGGTGTTAATCACAAACTGGATGTTGCCTTCCCGCATTTTATCCACAATGTGCGGGCTGCCTTCATGCACCTTGTTGACACGCTCCACTTTCAAGCCTGAGGTTTCAAGGTAAGTTGCCGTGCCACCTGTTGCGACAATGGAAAATCCCATCTGGATAAGTTTTGCGACTGCTTCCGTAATAAGCGGTTTATCTGCTTCACGCAGCGAAATAAATACTTTTCCTTTTAGTGGAATGGTATTGCTGGCTGCCAGTTGGGCTTTGGCAAAGGCACGCGGGAAGTCAATGTCAATCCCCATCGCTTCCCCTGTGGATTTCATTTCAGGCCCTAAAATCACATCCACATTCGGGAAGCGGGCAAAGGGAAATACCGCTTCTTTTACGGCTACATGCTTCAACGGTTCGTGATTTTCCTTGAAACGTAATCCCATTTTCCTGAAATCCGCAATTTTTTCCCCTGCCATCAGGCGGGCAGCAATTTTGGCAATGGGTAGTCCTGTGGCTTTGGCGACAAACGGTACGGTGCGGGAAGCTCTCGGGTTGACTTCCAGAATATAAATTTCCCCGTCTTTGACGGCAAACTGTACGTTCATTAACCCTACTACCTGTAATGCTTTTGCTAACAAAGTAGTTTGGCGTTCAATTTCCTTGATAATGCCAGCATCCAGCGAGTAAGCAGGGATGGAACAGGCGGAATCACCCGAATGAATCCCCGCTTCTTCAATATGCTCCATAATGCCTGCTACATAGACTTCCTGCCCGTCGGCAATGCAATCCACATCCACTTCAATCGCATTTTGCAGGTAACTATCCAGGAGAATTGGTCCATCTCCAAACGAAGCGATAATTTCGCTGGTGTAGTTTTTAAGCGTGGTGGCATCGTGTATTATCGCCATCGCCCGTCCACCTAATACATAAGAAGGGCGAATCACGACAGGATAGCCAATTTTTTCCGCCTGTTCCACCACTTCCGCTACGGTGTGGCAAATATGGTTGGCAGGCTGTTTGAGTTTCAGTCTGTGCAGTAATTGCTGGAAACGCTCCCTGTCTTCTGCCAGATCAATCGAATCAGGGGTAGTGCCAATGACGGGGATATTTTCTGCTTCCAGCCTGCGAGCGAGTTTGAGCGGGGTTTGTCCACCCAACTGCACCACTACGCCCACCACTTCGCCTTTTTCCTGCTCCTTACGCACAATCGCTATGACATTTTCTGCCGTTAAAGGTTCAAAATAAAGACGGTCCGAGGTGTCATAATCTGTCGAAACCGTTTCAGGATTGCAGTTCACCATAATGGTTTCATAGCATGCTTCTTTTAGGGCATAAGCGGCATGAACACAGCAATAATCAAACTCGATTCCCTGCCCGATGCGGTTAGGCCCACCGCCCAGAATAATGATTTTACGGCGGTCGTTGGGTTCACTTTCACAATGAGCAATCCCACCCGTTTTGGCTTCATAAGTGGAATACATATATGGCGTAGCGGAATCAAATTCTGCTGCACAGGTATCAACGCGTTTGAATACGGGAGTTACGCCAAGTTTTTGACGCAATGCGTAAATGTCTTTTTCGCTAATTTGCATTAATTTGGCAATTCTTACATCCGAAAAACCCGCTTTTTTGAACGCTAGCAGAGTAGCTGCATCCAAACTAGCGACATCAGATGTAGCAATGGTTTTCTCCATCGCAACAATCCCGCTCATTTGTTCAATAAACCAAGGGTCATAAGCAGTAATGCTATGGATTTCTCCCGCACTCATGCCTAAACGCAAGGCTTGTGCCGTTTGTAAAATACGTTCTGGCGTAGGCGTTTTCATTTTCACCCGCAATTCGTCGAGGGTTCCCGCTACTTCATCCAGTCCACTTAAGCCTGTCTCTAAAGAACGCAATGCTTTTTGCAGGGACTCCTGAAAATTGCGTCCCATTGCCATTGCTTCCCCGACGGACTTCATGGCAGTGGTGAGATTTGGCTCCGTACCAGCAAATTTCTCAAAGGTAAAACGGGGAATTTTGGTGACAATATAATCAAGCGTAGGTTCAAAGGAAGCGGGGGTAACTTTGGTTACGTCATTGAGAATTTCATCCAGCGTATAACCCACTGCCAGTTTCGCTGCCACTTTCGCAATCGGAAAACCCGTCGCCTTGGAAGCCAGTGCCGAAGAACGCGATACCCGTGGGTTCATTTCAATCACTACCATACGCCCGTTCGCTGGATTAATAGCAAACTGGACGTTGGAGCCGCCCGTATCCACGCCAATTTCCCGCAATACCGCCAGCGAAGCATTCCGCATAATCTGGTATTCTTTATCGGTTAGGGTCAAGGCAGGGGCTACCGTAATGGAATCGCCCGTATGCACACCCATCGGGTCAACATTTTCAATCGAACAGATGATAATGCAGTTGTCCGCCTTGTCCCGCACCACTTCCATTTCATATTCTTTCCAGCCCAGCAGTGATTCATCAATCAGGACTTCGTGGGTTGGGGAAGCATCCAGGCCACCTGCTACAATCTGTTCAAATTCAGCTTTGGTATAGGCAATACCGCCACCCGTTCCACCCATTGTAAAAGAAGGGCGTATAATGGCAGGCAATCCCACAAAATCCAGTATGTTCAAGGCAGATTCCAGCGAATTCACCACGACATTTTTGGCTACATTCAAACCAATCCTCGCCATTGCTTCATTAAAAAGCTGCCTGTCTTCTGCCTTGTTAATGGATTCCAGTTTAGCACCAATCATCTCGACATTGAATTTCGCTAATGTACCGTTTTCAGCTAATGCTTTGGCACAGTTTAATGCCGTCTGCCCGCCCATCGTTGGTAAAATGGCATCGGGGCGTTCTTTTTCAATGATTTTGGCGACAAATTCAGGGGTGATGGGTTCAATATAGGTTGCATCTGCCAACTCAGGATCCGTCATAATCGTAGCAGGATTGGAATTAACTAGAATAATGCGATAACCCTCATTTTTCAGCGTTTTACACGCCTGTGTCCCTGAATAGTCAAATTCGCACGCCTGCCCAATGATAATGGGCCCCGCACCAATGATAAGGATAGACTTGATGTCATTTCTTTTTGGCATAGCTTATATAACCTTTTTTTGCACTTTTCTTTACATGGATTCCTTTTTATAAACAACTAAAAATTCTTCTATTGGAAAAAACAAAAAAAATGCCTAGTATAGAGGTGAAAATAACGATAAGGTTTTACCATCTTATTAAAGAGGTTTTATGTCCGCAATCGCTCCCAGACTTGAACTTCGGCAGGGGCAATCCTTACAGATGACCCAGCAGTTGCAGCAATCCATCAAGCTGCTACAGATGTCTGCTATGGAAATTAATGAATTTGTCGAGCAGGAGCTGGAAAAAAACCCCTTGCTGGAAATGGCGGAGGAAGAAGGCGAAAAATCGGGTGAAGCGGAAGTAAATGAACCTGTAGAGGAACAGATTAGTCATGAAAGTGAAGAAGTTACTCCTGTTACCGAGCCAGATGTTTCAGAACCAGAACCTTTTGAATTTGAATCCACTGAACTGCGTACTAAAACCGTCAATACGGACGGGGATTTTGATGATTTTGAATCTTATACCCCTAATGACATCAGCTTGCGGGAATTTTTGCTGGAACAGTTGCAATTAGAGGTGCAGGATCCCGTCAAACGCATGATTGGGCAGCATCTGATTGATAGAGTGGATGAAGCGGGCTATATTCGTGAAGAAACAGAATCGATTGAAAAACTACTGGACTGCACGCCCGAGCTGATTGAAGAGACCTTCGCCATCCTGCATAATTTTGAACCCGTGGGAGTCTGTGCGAGAAATTTGCAAGAGTGCCTTTCGATTCAGTTGCGGGAGAAAAACTGCCTTGATCCTGCGATGGAAGTGGTGTTGGAACATCTGGCTCTAGTGGCAGGGCATGATTTGAAACAACTTGCCAAACTCTGTGCATTAAGCCTTGAAGATGTCAAGCAGATGTGTGAAGAGGTCAAAGCCCTTAACCCTCGTCCTGCCTCTGAATTTCAGCATGAAAAAGTGCAGGAAGTGACACCCGATGTGTTTTTGCGACGTGCTAACGGTATCTGGAATGTGGAATTAAACAGTGCCAACCTGCCAAGGGTTTTGGTGAATCGGCGTTATTACACCCAAGTCTATAACAAGGCACAAAAACAGGAAGAAAAAAAATACCTTTCCGAGCAGATGCTACAGGCAAACTGGCTGGTGAAGGCACTGGATAGCCGAGCCCAGACTATTTTGAAAGTGGCAACCGAACTGCTTAAAAAACAGGAAAATTTCTTTTTATTCGGGATTAAGGAATTACGCCCGCTTACCTTGAAGGAAACGGCAGAAGCGGTAGGGCTGCATGAAAGCACGGTAAGCCGTGTGACTACCAATAAATTCATCCAGACCCCGCGTGGAACCTATGAGTTTAAGTATTTTTTCAGTAGCACGATTTCCAATAATTTTGGTGGTGATAATTATTCCAGCAAAACCGTACAATTCATGATTAAAGAGCTGATTGAAAATGAGAAACATGATAATGTGCTTTCGGATGACATGATTGCTGAAAAACTAAAGGATAACGGCATTGATGTCGCCCGAAGAACCGTTGCCAAATATCGGGAATTGCTGAAAATCCCTACTTCTTCACTCCGCAAAAGACAAAAGAAAAGATCGTAATACATGACCGAAATCATAGGCTTTCTCGCTGCCCTCTGTACTACTGCCTGCTATATTCCGCAGGCAATTCACGTCATCAGGACACGCAATACAGATGGTATTTCGCTATTTGCCTACAGTATTTTGTTTTGCGGGATAAGCTGCTGGTTGCTTTATGGCATATTACTGCATGACCTTCCCTTAATTATCTCTAATGGCATTAGCCTTCCCCTTCTTTCTGTGGTGTTATATATCAAGATAAGGGGAAAATGACCCGCTATTAGGAAACTATTAATCCTTTTTTGGTATAATTCTGTTAATGGTTTATGCCTTAAAGGATTAATTATGATTTCACAAAATACGAGAGCTATGGGCTATTCTGCCTTATTAACCACTGAAAATAACCTTTTTCATAGCGTATTGCCCATTCTGGAAGCTATTTGTGAAACGAAAACAGGTTTGGGTGAAGTGATTCATGATTATGCCGAGCAATCATATGCAGAATTAAAACATATCAGGAAAGATGAAATTCAACCCCCCGATTCAGAAACGCTTGCCCATTGGGGATATACGCTCAAAACCGTTCATTATCTGCTTAAGCTCATTCCTTTTGCCATGGAGCGTAACCATATCCACGTTATGGGTAAAAAAGGGAAAATTACGGTACAATATGTGGAAGCAGTTGCCAGAGAATTTGCGACTTCCGAGGTGATTCAGGAGATATTGGCAGAAGTCAACGAAGATCAGGTGGAAAGAGCAGCGAGGATTGGTTAAGAAAATATCAGCCTGTCTACGTCTTCTGTGGCGGACTTCATAAGATTTTCCAAATGCTTGACATCTGATCCTGCATCCACCAATCCCGCTTTATAATAGAGCGTGCCAAAAGGGAGGGCAACCATAAAGCGATCCCAGCTTTTCATCTTTTTATGAAGCGAGCTGCTATAGGTTGCGTAAATAATGGGAACCTGTGCCATGGCTGCAACGGAAAGAATCCCAGGCTGTGCCTGCATGGCAGGACCTTTGGGGCCATCAGGCGTAATGCAAACATTTTCTCCCATTTGCAACGCCTTAACGCAGCGTATCGCAGCACTACTGCCACCGCGGGTGGAAGATCCCCTAATCGTACCAAGACCAAAATTTTCCATAGCCAGCGAGATAATTTCACCGTCCCTGTGGGTGGAAATCAGTACGTTCATTTTGCGGTTTTTTGGTTTTACCATCGACATCATCAGCAACCTGCCGTGCCAGAACGCAAAAACCGCTACTTTTTCGCCGCTAACATAAGGTTTTGCTTCTTCGCTCATGATAATGTGCTTGCGACTGGTATAATAGACCAGTTTAATGTAGTAGGTAATCAACCAGCAAACTGCCTTTCGGAAGGCAATATTTTTATAAAATTGCTTAAATATTTTTTTCATATGGATTGGTGGATAAACAGGTAAAAGGTTGGCGAAGTGCATTGACAATTCCCGTCAATGATTTTATAAAGGGTTTGTCACGTCACTTTACAAAAGGATATATGCTATGTCACAGACCTCCAAAAAAGTAAATACTCCAGATACCAAAACTCCAGCAAAAATACATGCTGCTTCTGAGACCACCAAACATCATGTGGATAATGCGGTGGAAGTGGCTACCGAAACGGCACATAAAAATGTTGATTCTGCAAAGCACGCTGCACACGCAGTCGTAGAGAAGGGAGCAGATAACCTAAAGGAGCTGTTCGCTAGTACCGCTCATGAAGCCCGCAAATCGCACGAAAAACTGATTGATGTAACCGAAAAAAGTACGGGACATGTCCTTAAAACCGTGGATGCTCTTGAACGCACTACCAATGACATCCATGCTCTGCTACGCCGTCAGGCAGATGTAGCAACCGAGGTCAGCAATATTATCAGCGATATTTCCAAAAATGCAGGTGAAGCCATACTGGAAAATGCCAATCATGCGTTTTCAAGCCATCTTGAAATCTGCAATGAAATATTTGGCTGTAAAAATATAAAAGATGCTTTTGAAATTCATGGAAAAATTACCCGTAATCGCCTTAACTATGCACTGGATCAATCCAGCGTGGTGGTAGAAACCGTATTTGATCTTATCAATGAGGCATCTCAACCTGTAAATGAAATGGTAAGTGAAACTACCGAGCGTTTTTACCGTAATCTTTCCCGATAGGTGAACATGCAGCCTGAAACACTGGTAACGACGCTAGGCAGGGATCCCGAGCAGCATCACGGCGTGGTGAATCCTCCCGTTTATCACGCTTCTACTATCCTTTTTCCTACACTTGCAGCATTAGAGCAGTCTGAAAAAAGCGATGGGGTGAGTTCGCTTGTCTATGCCCGTTCCGGCACTCCTGCAACGCGTAATTTTGAGCAGATGATTGCAACACTGGACGGTGCGGATCATGCGATTGTGACGGCTTCAGGGCAGTCTGCTATAGTGGTTGCGTTGCTGGCGAATCTTTCTGCGGGCGATCACCTCCTGATTACCGACAATGTCTATGGTTCCGTGCGGAAATTATGTGCGGAAGAGCTGGTGAGGCTTGGCATTGAAATCAGCTATTTTGATCCCGTGACACAGGATATTGCTGCGTGTTTGCGTCCCAATACCAAAGTAGTGTATGTCGAATCTCCAGGTTCTTTAACCTTTGAAGTACAGGATATACCCTTAATTGCCAAAGTGGCTCATACGCATGGTGCTATTGTGATTGCAGATAATACCTGGGCAACGCCTTTATTCATGCGGGCGGGTGAAAAAGGGGCGGACATTACGATTCACTCCTGCACCAAATATATTAGCGGGCATTCTGATCTGGTGATGGGGGTGATTACCTATCCAAAGCAATATCACGACGTGTTGAGGCAAACCTTCCGCAATCTGGGTGTCTGTCCAGGTGCAGATGAACTCTATCTTGCAGCCAGAGGATTGCGGACGATGCCTACCCGCCTGAAACAGCATCAGGAAACGGGTATTTTGCTCGCAAACTGGCTGAAAGCAAGACCTGAAGTGACGAAAATACTCCATCCTGCATTTGCCTCATGTCCTGGGCATGATATATGGAAGCGGGATTTTACGGGAGCTACGGGGCTGTTTTCAGTGGTGCTAAAACCTTACGCAAAAGAAAAACTGGCTAATATGCTGGATAACATGCAGTTATTTGGTATGGGATTTAGCTGGGGCGGGTATGAAAGCCTGATGCTTCCCTTTAAGCCCCCCCGTAGCGTAACCAGGTGGGATAAAGATGCCATTTACCTGCGAATCCATGCGGGGCTTGAACATCCTGATGATTTGATTGCGGATCTGGCAGCGGGTTTTGAAAGGTTAAATAGTCTTTAAATTTAGCTATTTCCAATCTTGTGCCTCATGAAGAATGTTCAAAATTTGCACACGCTCCCGTGCAAGCGAGATAACAGCATAATATTTCGTGCCTGTAATCATAAATTCTCTGGTATCAGGTACGATACCCTGCCGACTCATATAGGGAAAATCTCCCAGCATCTCAACGCTGGTGATAATCTTCTGTGCAATTTCTTTTGATGCGATGGGATTATATTCCTGAATATAAGCGTAGATATGCTGCAAATCACGAATCGCATTATCTAACCAAACTACTTGCATGGTGCGGGCTTTACGTTGTCTGTTCCCCAGCTTTTAAGCCATTCCATAACGCTTTCATTGCTATGAAACACCGCATCAGGACTGCTCGCACGAGCAAGACTGGCTTCTATCAGACGTATTTTTTCTGCTTCCTGTAGAAGGTAAGCCTGAATTGCCCGTGCAGCCAGCCAGCTTTTACTACGTTGTGTGGATTTTGCCAAGAGTTCAAGCTGCTGTTTGCTGGTTTCATCAAGGCGAATAGAAACGGTACTAGACATAAAAAATCCTTTTCTGTGAAAAGATATTGTACACACTATATACAATGTATGCAATTAAAAACTTTCAGTAGGTGGCGGATTTCTCTCATTTAGAGGCTTGCAATTCCTATAGTTTCTATTATAAATCGTTCCTATCAATTTAAGAATCAATGCCTGATATGCAACGCCTCTTGCTTTCACTATTACTGGTTTTTTCACTGCTTGCCACTCAGGCGAATGCACAGGAGGTGCTGGGCGGGGACAATGACACGTTTGAACATTGGGCAAATTATTATTATTTGAACAGGGAAACGGGCAGGGTAGAGGATTATCTCAAGCATATACAGGATAGTAACCTGCTTTCTACCGCTCCCAAAGCAGCGGCTCCCATGGCGGCTTTTTTAAGTGTGGTGTTTGCAGAAAACCCTGACCGCATTACCTTCTGGATAAAGGAAGATCGTTTTACAGGTGAGACGAAAGCAATGCTGATGGAGGCTTTATGGCTTTCGGGACATGCTGATAAAATCATGACGATTTTCCATGAAAACAGCCCGCTTGCTGATCAGAAACCTATTAATCTGGAAGCATTTTCCATTACTGATCCTGTGCATATTGATATGATATGGGGTGCGTTCAGTGCTTCGGGTAATGAAGTCTTTGTGAATAAAATCATTGATGTTTTGGACGAAACCAAACCGCTAAGTGGCGATGCTGCAAAAGATAAAGCAATTCGCGAGCAGGCAAGATGGTCACTGCAAACCAATATGTTGCAGCATGATGTGGTGGAAAAAGCAGTACGCAAGGCAATCAATACCACCCCCCCTGCTGTTGCCAAAGACCTGAAATATCTGCTGACGGAAAGCCTGAAAAACCGTATCAGTTTCAGCAAACATGACGGCGATTTTACGGCGATTGTTGCCATTACCACGGAAGCTACCACCAAAGCCTTTAATCGCGTTTCTGCTTTAGCCGTCGAAGGCAAGGAATTGAAAAAGGTGAAAAGGGGTGAACGCATTGCGATTAATGTCTTATTTTCAGGCATGGCACTGGATGCCAACCAGTTTGCCGATGTGAGTTATGATATGAAAGTGACTACGCCAGCGAATGAAGTCTATGATCAGCTTGCCTTTGGCAATATGAAGATTATCAAGGAAAAAGTCCATGCCCGTTACGGTTTGTTTAGCAATAAAGACGTAGTACTGGTGCGGTTCGAGCCTAAGGATAAAGCGGGTGTGTATAAAGTAACCGCTCTCATCAAAGATAATATTGGCGATAAGAAAATCCCTATTACCGCTAAAATAGAATTGGTGGATTAGGCTTTGGTGACGCTTTGTTTTACGGGTTGGCAGCAACCAGACGATGCACTGAAAGCGGTTGCACCTGATGCAATTCCCGTTCCCTATCAGTCTTATCCTTCCTTTGCACAAGCCTGTTTGGCTATTCCACAAAAGTGTGATGTGGCGATTGGCTGGTCATTAGGGGGCGTAGTGTTGCTGAAAGCCTTGCTGGCAGGGGTGATAAGTCCGCAAAAAATTATTCTGATTGCTACGCCTTTTTGTACAGTGGCAACGCAACATTTCCCTGATGGGATTGCCGAGCAAGATTTTTTGAGCCTGAAACAGCACTATAAAACACAGCCTGTTAAGGCATTGCGGCATTTTCATGCCTTAATGAATGTGGGAGATAGCAGGGCAATACCGCAAAACCTTTTTGTACAGGAACATGGAATTTACTGGCTGGAATTATTGGAAAAAGTAGATTTCTCCTATACAGATTTAAGTAACCTTCCCGAAACTTTGCTTATTCATGGCAACAATGACAAGGTGATTTCACCAGCGAATGCTACCGCTTTTCTGGAGAAAATTCCCAACGCAACGCTGCAAATGCTTCCTGATTGTGGACATGTTCTGAAAGGAATGACTGCATGTTTGATATGAAAAAAGTAGCAAGGGATTTTTCTGCTTCTGCCACACGTTACAACGACCATGCCCGCATACAGGAGCAGGTGTTGGAACAATTATGGAAAAAAGCCGTACCCCATATCACGCCCTCTGCTAAAATCCTTGATGCGGGTTGTGGCACGGGCAGGCTGGCAGTGAAATATCCTGCCCACTCTATAACTCAACTGGATATTGCCTATAGCATGTGCCAAGTGGCAAGCAAACACGGTAAGCCCGCTATTAACGCAACGATTACCCAGCTTCCTTTTGCCGATGCTACGTTTGACGTGGTGTTTTCTTCACTTGCCCTACAATGGATCCCTGATTTTGCAGCAGCTCAAGCCGAATTAAAACGGGTGGTAAAGCAGGGGGGTATAGTGGCAATAAGCTGTTTTGGTACACAGACGCTGCATGAACTAAAGGCAAGTTTTGTCGCTTTTGATGCCACTTCTCCTATTTCGCCTTTTCCTACTAAACCAGAAGGCTGGCATAGCGAAACCCTCACTGAATATTACCCTGATATGCTTGCCATTATGCGTCACCTTAAAGCGATTGGAGCGAATAACAAGCTCGAAGGACGCAGCAGAAAGTTAATGACTCCTGGTAAAATGGCAAAAATAAGTGATTATTACCATAAACATTTTTCTAAAGAGGGTACATTACCTGTGATGTGGGACGTGATGTATGGGGTGGAAAAACTATGAAAACTTACGTTATTTTAGGTACGGGAACCGATATTGGTAAAACCTTTTTTACCACACGCTGGATAAGGAAATTACGGCAGCAGGGAAAACGGGTAACTGCCCTAAAGCCTGTGATTAGCGGCTTTGATGAGCAGAACCTTGCAGAGACTGACACAGGTCTGTTGCTCGCTGCACAGGGGCTTGCTCTAACACCAGAAAATATAAACGCTATTTCCCCGTGGCAATACCGCCTTCCCATTTCCCCTGATATGGCAGCACAAGCAGAAGGAAAAATCCTTTTAGTAAAAGAAGTTATCGCTTTTTGTCAGCAGGAAAGGGAGTGTGATATACTCCTTATTGAAGGAGCAGGAGGCGTAATGTCGCCTATGGGAAAAGGCTTTACCATGCTGGAGGTGATAAAGCATCTTAACTGCGAAGTGGTGCTGGTGGGAGGGAGCTATTTAGGAGCAATCAGCCATATACTCACCTCCTATCATAGCTTGCTCGCACAGGGTATTTTCGTGAAGGAACTGGTGATTAATGAATCAGCCGAATCACCTGTGAAGATGGAGCGTATGCTGTCAACCCTTAATGATTTTTTACCCAACCGCATCCAAATCATAAGCCGTATGTAATGCACGAACTGCCAGCTCCGTATATTCTTCCGCAATCAGCACCGAAATTTTAACTTCCGAAGTGGAAATCACCAGAATATTGATGTTTTTTTCTGCCAGTGCCTTGAACATTTCCTGTGCCACGCCGACATGGCTACGCATTCCCACCCCAATAACGGAAATTTTGGATACGCTTTTATCGGTATGCAGCGATTTATAGGTTATTTTGTCTTTGAGTTTTTCCACCACCGCCACGGCATTGTGCAAATCACTGCGACCTACGGTGAAAGTCACATCGGTTTCTTTACTATTTTCCGTGACATTCTGCACAATCATATCGACGTTGATATTGGCTTCGCTGAGAGGCCCAAAAATTTCTGCACTTACGCCCGGGATATTCGCCACGGAAGTGAGGGTGATGCGTGCCTCATCCCGACTATAGGCGATACCGGTAACTCTTCTTCTTTCCACAATTTCCTCCTCGTCAACCAATAATGTACCTGCGTCCTCGCTGAAACTGGACAATACCTGCACCCTTACGCCGTGGTTCATCGCCATTTCCACCGAACGCGTCTGTAATACTTTTGCACCTTGAGATGCCAGTTCTAAAATTTCTTCGTAGGATATTTTCTCCAACTTCTGTGCTTTGGAAACAATACGCGGGTCTGAGGTATAAACCCCGTCCACATCGGTATAAATATCACAGCGTTCTGCACCCAAAGCTGCCGCAATCGCCACAGCGGAAGTATCCGATCCACCCCTTCCAAGAGTAGAAATTCGCCCCTGACTTACGCCTTGAAACCCTGCCACTACAGCAACGTAGCCTTCATTCAGAGATGCCAGCATTTCATCACTTTTAATTTCGGAAATACGGGCTTTGCCGTGGGCATTGTCACTCAGCAGGGGCATTTGCCAGCCCAGCCACGAACGGGCTTTGATGCCCATTTCATTCAGTGTTAATGCCAGAAGTCCTGATGTCACCTGTTCCCCTGAAGCCACTACCGTATCATATTCCTGCCAGGCTTCGGGCGTGGAAAGGGGCGAAATCTGCCTTACCAGCCCCACCAGCTGATCCGTCACCCCTGCCATAGCAGAAACGACCACAACCACCTGATTCCCAAGGGTAATTTCTTTTTTTACACGACGGGCAACATTGCGGATGCGATCAAGATCCGCTACGGAAGTGCCACCAAATTTTTGTACTATCAAAGTCATAAGTAGTAAGTGGTAAGAGTTAAGTGGTAAGTGATAAGAGTTAAGTATTACTGAGCCATACTACTATCTTACTCCTATTAACTTACCACTTACTACTTATCACTTACCACTTACAACTTGCAATCATTTATTTGCAGAAAAATGAGTCTGTTTTGCAATTCCTGCATAGCCAGGCCATTTTCCGTCGGTTATCATACTGAGAGCATTGGTATTTCCACCGAGAATTTCTGAATAAATCCAATAGTTTGACATGACATTGACCACATAATCGCGTGTCGCACCAAAAGGCAACATCTCGACAAATAATAAAGGATCTTCATTATAGTCCATTTTTTCTACCCATTTTTGCAACGTCCCTGAGCCTGCATTATAGGCAACGGTGAGAAAAATAAGATTATCCTGAATCAAAGGTTCCTGCATCAGGCGTTTGATATAATCCTGCCCCAAAGCAATATTGACGGCGGGTTCGTTAGCAGTTCCCTTGATATTGGTTTTTTTAGCCAGTGTCTTAATGGTTTGGGGCATGAGCTGCATTACCCCTACCGCTCCCCCGCTATTTTGGGTATGAATATTAAAGTTCGATTCCTGCCTGATAATAGCAAATAACAGAGCAGGTTCAACACTATAGCCCGTTTTGGGTTCCCAATCAGGCAATAAGGCATGAGGCGTTACGTCGGTATCTTTTGCCAGCCCCTTTGCCAGATCGTGCATGGCAATATTAATTTCTGCATTCACGGGAACGGTCTTTTTTCCACTAATCTGGCGGGCAATCAGTCCATAAAAAGTCTCGGCATTCTCGGCCGCCTGCTCCAGATAGGGTTTTGCTTCTGCATCACGATTATCATTAATAAGCGAGCGATAAGCCCAAAAAGCAAGGGCTGCCTTATCCTGCACGGAAAGCGTATTGTTATGTTCCAATACGTTGATAAAATACCCCGAAGCCTTGTGCATGTCTCCCGCTGCAAAAGCTGCAATTCCCTTGTTCCACTCATTACCCGCTACATTACGCAACTGGCTTTTTTCATTATAACTTAAAAGCTGGAGCGGATTGCCAGCTTTTTTACCTGGCTTGCTGGTTTCAGGCTGTTTGGCATAAGCCAGCAGGGGTGCATCCAAAGCGGTATCTTCATGATAAGTTGCTGTATTATAACAGGAAATGCTGGCTATACCAGACACTACCATAAATAACAAACTATAGAGCAGACGGGAAGTGTTGAATTTCACTGTGCTTCTTCTTTTCTTGTTAATAATGCGTAAATATATAAGGCAAAGAAATAAAAAAGCAACCCCTTTAGTTTAGGTATTTGATATATATAGTTATTTAGTAAAATAAGCCACTAATTCAAGGTGTGAACTATAGGTAAATTGATCAATGGGAGTGAGGTTTTTCAGCTCATATCCTCCTTCTTTCAGGATACGGGCATCACGGGCAAACGTGGCGGGATTGCAGGAAATCATGACGATTTTGGAGACATTGGACCTGGCAAGCTGCTCGCATTGTGCCTTGGCGCCCATTTTGGGAGGGTTGATAATGACGCTATCAAACATTTCCAGCTCTGGCTTTTCAAGGGGAGATAAAAACAGATCACGAGTATGGGGGGTGAAAGGATGCGGCATGATACGGGATTTCGCTGCCATTTTCATTGCCTTAACCATCGCGTGACTGCCTTCTATCGCCGTGACGCTTTTATATTTGGTGAGGGCAAAACTGTAAGTCCCCAGACCTGAAAATAAATCCAGTACGTTGTGGGAATCCTTCACATAGCCACACACCAGCTCCACCATTTTTTCTTCCGCTATTTTGGCAGCTTGCAGGAACGCTTGCGGGGGCAGGGGAACTTTTATACCTGAAAGGGTAATGCTAACATGCGGTTTGCTATGAATAATATAGATTTTCTTATTCACCAGAAAACTGATACGCTGTATGGCTTCAAAGGCAAATAATCCCGTTTTTTCCAGCTTTTTATGCTCATTATTATAGGCTTCCAGTACCAGATCATAACGATTATCAATCTGGTTGATATGCACCGCAGTAATTTCAGGCACTGCCAGCAATGCAGGCTTGATGGACTGTATAAAAGCGAATAATTCAGGGGTTAAAACGTGACATGCTTCTATATCCACGATTCTATTGCTGCCCGCTTCATAATAGCCTAACTGACCTTTAACCATTTTTAACTCGGTGCGACGACGTGAATGGGAAGGAATTGTCACCAGTGGTTCTGCCGTGATGTCAAAACCCGCTTTCCTGATTGCCATCTGTGCCATTTCGGTTTTGAACTGAATATAGCGTTGCTTATCAATATGTTGCAGGCTACATCCTCCACAAATGCCAAAATGCCTGCAAACGGGTGTGATACGCTCTTTGCCTGCCTGTTTAATCTCTATAATACGGGCATAATCCGCTTCGGAAGTGGTCTTCACCCGCTCCACCATCAGCTTATCACCTGCACAACTATAGGGGACAAAGATTTTTCTGCCTTCATACATCCCCATGCCGTCGCCAAGTCCGGCAAGTTTTTCTATTGTGAGGTGGATGGGTGTTTTGTTCATGATTCGTTCCTTAAAAATTTTCGGCATCCTAGCGGGAAAATAGGAAAAGTGTTAGTTATTTTAAATTGTCATGAAATCTTAATATCTTTTCCCTTTAAGAGCGTAATAGGATAGGATACTATGCACAAAGGACACTTAGCGAAATAATGATAGATTATGGAAATTTCTGCCCCTATAGCTACAGAAGAAAAAAAGCAGCCATCGCAGGGGAGTGTGCCGCAGCCACCTGCACCTGATCCTATTAACGTAGGTGGGCTTTTTACACGCCATCTTTCTGTATTCTGGACATTAATCGTTTCTGTGTTTAACGCTCGTTATTACCCTGAAGGAATGCAACAGCAATATCAGCCTTTTAAGGAATGGCTGGCTGGGAAAACCGATAATCCTGTTTTCTCCAACAAAAATCCGTTTTTTCGCTGGTGTGCCTCCAACTGGCAGGCACTCTCTGTGGCGAGTATCTTTCTGAGTATTACTACGGTATTCACTGCTAAAACGTCAAACGATATTTATGAGGTTTGCAAAGAAGCAGTTGCATTTGAACTGAATAAGCCCAAGGAAAAGGTCAATTTTTTTGATCTGATGAAAAGTGAGAATTCACTGGTGAAAACCACCGTACAGGGGTTTGGAACACGAACATGCTTACGTTATCTGGTAACGGGCAGTTTTGCAGCTCCGTGGCAGTTGCTGGATGGTTTGTTGTTTAAGAAATCGACTCCCCTGGATCAGAGTGCTTCCAGCAATGTGGGTATGAAATATGGTGTAGCTCTCATTGGTACCTATCTTTTTGCAGATGGCTTTACCAGAAAGCAAACCCCTTTTGAAGTATTGCAGGAAATGATAGAACAAAAGATAAATCATCGCTCTGCAACGAAATCGGATGCTATCATCCACTATGACGATATTATTACCACGCTTTATAATAATAGAAATTATGTGAATCCGAATTATCAAAGACATGATCTTATCTCACCTGAATGGCAGGCAGAAAAAAAAGTAGCAGAGCGTGTGGCGGATCTGATGAACCAGACTTACCGAAACATTGAAGCAAAGGAATATGCACATTTGACGGTTGGCACACTTATATTGCTGGTAGGGCATGGCTTAATGGATACGCCTGCTGCTCCTGCCTTTGTGGAACTGGCAAATCGTTCTACCGATATGCAGGATGTGATGCAGGCGAAATATCTTATTAAAAACGGTGCAGATCCTGCGAAGGTTTTTGCCAATTATGGGATTACTTTGCAAAATGCGGAGGAAAAAAACCAAGCCACGCCTTTGTCACAAGAGAAAAAACACACTGAGGGGTTAAAAATTGCGGACACGCATACAGGGCAGCTTGCTCTGGCTTCAACGGGTGGAGCTTCCCTCAATAGAGGGTAGACAATGCTTGCAAGAAGTTCCAAGATGTAGTAACATGTCTACATAAGGGTTCTAGGGAGGTGCTAATGAGTATCACAACCATTTCAAGTAGAGAATTTAACCAGGATGTAAGCGGAGCAAAGCGAAATGCTATGTTTGGACCCGTTTTCATTACTGATAGGGGACACCCGGCCCATGTGCTGATGACGATTGAAGCATATCAAAAAATAGCTGGTACAAAGGAAACTATTGTTGATTTACTTGCAATGCCTGATGCAGCTGATAGTGAGTTTAACCCTGTACTTCTTAACAGACCGCTTTACCGTCCAGAGGAGTTTTTCTAGTGTACTTACTGGATACCAATGTTGTTTCGGAACTTAGAAAAGCAAAGTCGGGGAAGGCAGATAAAAAGGTAGTAAGATGGGCAGGTAGCATTTCGACGGCAAGCCTTTTTTTGTCCGCCATTTCTATTCTTGAGCTGGAAACAGGGGTATTATTAGTGGAAAGGCGAGATCCAACTCAGGGGGCTATACTTCGTTCGTGGCTGAATGAGCATGTATTACCAGCTTTTTCTGGACGTATTTTGCCAGTTGACACCGCTGTGGCTCAATGTTGTGCCAAGCTGCATGTGCCAGATCCCCGTTCAGATCGTGATGCAATCATTGCGGCAACTGCACTTGTGCATGGTATGACGGTAGTAACCAGAAACATAGAGGATTTTCGCCCCACTGGTGTTACGTTTTTGAATCCTTGGGAAATCTAGCTTCTAACCAACGCTAATACCAGCCAAACTTCTGCACATGCCAGCCCCGCCAAGTCAACAGGCATATAGCAGAAAAAATCGCACTATAGCCAATTCCTGCCAGTCCGAAGAGGTGTACAAACAGCATATTGCCAAGCAGGGCAGGGATGAGGAATAAAAGATTTCCCAGCCAGATTGCCTTATCCTGATGACGGGCAAACAGGATGAAATACAGCACTTCCGTATTGGAACGTATGCACATGCCAACCAGCATCAGCCAGAGCGTGGCTTCTTCCCGTACAATTTCAGGTTTATGGAAATATTTGCCAATGAGCGGAACCACCACCGCCATAATCACGGCAATACACAACGAAAAGGCATTGGCATTGAAAAAAGTCTGTTTGATTTCCTTATGAAACAGCTCCATTTTCCGCTCGCGATAAAACCGTATCAGGCGGGGATAGGCAATGGAAAGCACCCCGCTTTGGATAATCGTAAGCAACGCATTGGTGAAGGAAAGGTAAAACGTAGCAATACCCGCATAGTCAAGCCCCAGAAATTCCACTACAATCAGGCGATCGACATAATAGCCCCCCACAATCCCCAAGCCCCCAAGCCAGATCAGAAAGCATTTCTTCACGCTTGTTTTAATCCAGTCCCAGTTGATAGGCGTTTGCAGCATTTCCTGCCACGGCATCTTCCGCCAGACGTAAGCGGTAGCAATCAGGCTGCTGCCCACGCCTAAAATCCAGGCGATAAACACCACATCAAAATTGCGTAAGGAGGGGTAAAGCAGCCCTGCGATAATGACGGGAACCGTCCAGAAACCCGAACGCAGGAAGAATAACGCATTCGCCATAATAGGCTGTTCCAGCGAGTTCATATTGGCATAAGTCAGCCCCGCATAACCTTCCAGCACGGAAATAATAAACACATACAGCATGATTTTATGGCTGATGGGACTAAACCCGCTAAGCTGCAACAGGAGGGCGACTATTGCCAGCAACAGGTAATTCGTACCGTAAAAAATGACCTGATCCCGCATCTTGCAGATCACCTCTGCCATCGGCACACCCACAATTTCCCTTGAAAGGACATAATCAATCCGCATCCCGACGATGCCCCCCACCACCATGACAATACCAAATACCAGCCCGTAAATCCCTAAATCAGAGAGGGAAAAATACCTGCCCATATAAAGAGTAAATACCATTTTCAACCCCAGCGTACCCAGACGCAGCACCATATTGGTAATGCGTTTGAGGTGAGGGGATTTTTTGAGGGTTTGGTACATGGTGAGGGAGTTAATCAGGAAATAGATTTTATATCAGATTCATGTGCTATTGCACTTATTCTCATTTTTATATCATAAATATAGTGACATGAAAGCCCTAATGTTATCCAGATAAAGGGATTATGCAGGGAATCAGAAGGAATACCTGAAAAGAGAATAGCATAACACCCCATCGCAAGAGGGCGGGCGATATTAGGTAAAATACCTGTAGCTTTTTGATAGATAATGGTTGTTTTGATAATACGATCAGCAAGAAAAAGCCATAGTATAATCCAGAAACCCAATCCAAGTATTCCCAATTCACCCGCAAACCTTGCATACATGGAAAATACGGGTGGCCATACCACCATAGGATCCTGTAACCATGAGCTTATTTCCCAACTTTGATAACCCCAATCAGGCATTAATCTTCTTACATAAAAGCCATATTGTCCAAATCCCAGACCATAGATAGGGCTGATATTAAACATACGGTATCCCGTAATATTGGAAGCATAACGGGCAACATTGGATAAATTATCTGATTTCAAAATAGCTTCTACCACTGCATCATTATTATAGATGATAAAGCCCACCGTCATCGCTATCAAGGCAATCAGAGTAGATGATAACCAGATGCGTACCATCTGCATTTTTAGGGGCTTGGCTGGTAAGTAAAAATATTTTAATAAAATAAGCGAGATAATATTTCCTATAATAAGTAAAAGCCCTGTTCTTGAGTTGGAAGCTACAATAGGGATAATGGCAGTGGCTATCATCAGAAAACTATAAAATACTTTCTTGTAACGCTTGCTTTCAAGATAGCCTGCGTAAAGCCAGACCCATGCAAAGCCCAGGTAATTTGCAAGTGCAGGTGGTTCAAAAGCGGTACCTTCCGCTCTTCCTGCCAGTTTGCCCCAACCAAATGCACCGCCCACAAAACTTCCCGTTACTTCAGACTGTGAACCCGTATGAATAAAGATGGAGATAAAATCTAATATCTTATCGGCTGCACTGTTATTCCATGAGGCGACCTCTATAGCTACTACCACTATATTAATTATAATTGCCCATGTAGTAGGACGTATAACCAAATCTTTTACCGAATATTTTCTGGCAGCATAGTAGCTTAAGTAAGCTATGGCTATGCCATATACTACTACCATACTGGAAGTAAAAAACTTGTTTAATGCGTTCCTTCCACGAAAATCTACGCCTATAATAGAGGGAAGGTTTAGAATACAGGAAAGGATGATAATGGATAAAAGTATAATGCTTATGGGTTTTAGACCATAAACTGGCGTATTGTTTTTCCTGCTACCAAAAAAAATATAATGGGAAAAAGTTATCATGATAGTAAAAATAAATACATAACTAGACAATTCATGCTGCATTTCACCCAATGGCAAAAGCGAAAAAAAATCACTGAATGCGATACTGATAACGCTAAGTATAAACAGCCATTTTATCATGCCGTAATCAGTCCATGCTGTAACAAAGTCTGTGTGCTTTCATATTTTACACTGCCTTCATACCTGAAGGAAATATCAGGGTTTTGGGCGATGTAGCGTAAATAGCGTTTATATTCCTGTCCGCCTGCATAATGCTGTCCGCGGGTGGATTCCAGCTTTGCCTTGTCGTGAAAATCAGCGAAAAATTTGAAGTGCAGCAAGGCTCCTGTGGTGGGGGAAAGTTTTTCTATATTGCTGGAAAAATGATGCCCGGAAAGTCTGGCGTAGCCTTTTTTCCATTTAACCAGCGGAACCTTAAATAGCGTGGGGGCGTTGTGGGGTTTATCGGTGAATTTTACCCCCAGTTTTTCCAGCAGGTTACAGGCTTTCCAGATAAGACGGTTTTTAAGGCGATTGACCAGCCCCGTATCTTTTTGTTCGGGGTAGAAAGTACGCAGGCGAGGTCCTCCTATGGCTTCTTTGGGCGGGAAGGCAAGGGCTTTATTGGAGAACAGGGAAAAACGCTCAACAAGCTGATAATCCTTATCAAAATAGCTGCATATTTCATAAAAAGGCTTGCCTGGCTCGCATATTGCCCTGGATAAATCCGTATCGGGATACATATCCAGCAGGAAACAATACAGAGCATCACTTTTCTGCTCATCCAGCTTTGCACAAAACGCAGGCAGTTTGGTGTTTTCTGAATCAGGATAAACGAGCAATTCATCAGCATCCGCCACCAGCGTCCAGTGACCCGTGCCGTAAAGTTCAAGCAATTCATTCTGCCAGTCAGTTGCACTATTGGATTCTGCATATGTGTTTGTGGGGTTGAAAAGCCAGCAATCATTTTGTGCTTGCATGAAATCGGTACTGCCGTCGGTGGAGTAATCATCCACAATCAGAAAATGGGTGATGCCCATGTCACGGTAATAGTGGAACCAGTAAGGCAGGCGTGAAAGCTCGTTTCGCAGAGCCGTTACCAGAATAATATCATTTTGCTTTACGGTAATATCCGCAGCAGTAATTTTTTTCAATATCATTTTTCTATCCAGTGCAGCCAGGTATCGCAATAAGAAGAAAGTTTGCCATAATTATTATCCTGCATCTTAACCGCTTTCCCGAGCAAACAGCCAAGAATCAACCCGTGCAGCCTATCGGTTGCAATCGTGGCATAATTTCCAAAATAATTCGCTGATTTTTTAATCATCCTATCGCGGTGCTTATACCATAGATTTATCAAAAAGCTATTATGTTTTTCGGTACGGCAAAATCGCAAACCCAGCTCCAGACATTTGAAAATAACGTAATCAGGAGTAGAAAGAATCGTGTCCCAGTCTATGGAAGGATGAAGTTTATCAGAGGCAGTGGATTCGATGTCTTCCCTTAAAAACAGTAAATCTTTATTACCTTCAGGATGGTAAGGAAATAAAGGCGTTTGCCAGAGAAAATGTGCGGTATCAGGCGAGAGGTGGCAGGGAACACGAAATTTTTCTTTGACAAATTCGTAAGAGATTTTATCACGCAGAAACAGGGTGCAGTCGGGGTGCTGGCGGTAGGCTTGTGCATAATGTTCTACCAGAGTCTCATTTTTGAAATGAACCGTTTGCGGAAACACAATAATCTTGTTGCGGGGAAATTGCTTTAAGATAGCCTGTCGCATTTTTTCGTGGCTATGCCATACATCCCCCAGATTCCCACCTCCATGCAACACCAATATATGATGCTCTTCAATAAGAGGCATAAATTTCTGGTAATTATGAATACAGAAGCGGTGCAGAATCTTGCGATTGGAAGCTGCCAGCAGTTCTTCTGTCCCTTTATTAATTAAAAGATCACCAATATTGAGGTGAACAGGATTATCCAGGTAGATAATAGGGCGGTTTTCGGGAATAATATCAATTAATGGTTGAAGGGATTCTTTCAGCTTTCCCATACCTGAAGCTAAATCATTGCTTTGTATTTCCGTCATGTTCTACACTTTTTCATTTCTTAAGTATAATTTTGGCAGGGATACCTACCGCAAGGGCGTTATCGGGTACGTCCTGCATCAGCACCGCATTTGCACCTATTATTACCTGATTACCCACATTAATTCCACCTGTTATTACGGCTCCTACGCTGATAATTACATTATTTCCTATTGCGGGATAGTTCCTGGTATCGGTATATTCATCGCTAAAACGTCGCATTCCCAACGTAACATGTTGAAGGATTTTAACATTTTCTCCTATTGTAACCCTTCCCATAACAATGCCCATCGGGTGGGGGATATGGAGACCTCCGCCAACAGTCGCCAGCGGTTCCAGATCACAGGCACTTACCAATACGTTCAGTCGCCAAAGAATCTTCGCCATTACCCTTCCTATCATGCCTTTATGCACAAAGTGACTACTTAATCTAAAAAGAAAAATCGCCAGAAACCCTGGACGGGTGAACAGACAGCCTATAAAAGTAGGGAGGTTGGCTTTCCTCACCTCCAGTTTTTCAAGATCTTTATAGAGTAAAGCAAAGGTATGACGCATAATAGAAATAACACTAATGCGGTTAACCCTGATTAATCAGGGAAAATGGTGGGCGATGAGAGACTCGAACTCCCGACATTCTCGGTGTAAACGAGACGCTCTACCAACTGAGCTAATCGCCCAAATAATGGGAAACATGCTTATAACCATATTTCCCATTACTCGCAATAGTTTTTTTACTCTTATGCTGCTTTTTTCTTGGGGGCTACGTTGACTTTATCTTTAAGCTGTTTGCCAGCACGGAATTTTGGCTGTTTGGAAGCAGCAATCTTGATGGCTGCACCCGTTCTCGGGTTGCGACCTTCGGTTGCTTTGCGTTCTGCTACTTCAAAGGTTCCGAAACCTACCAGGCGAATATCGTCGCCAGAAGCAAGGGTTTTTTCAACGACTTCAATGAAAGCATCCAATACTTCTGATGTTTTGGTTTTGCTGAGGTCAACAATCTCTGCAATGGCGGCGACTAATTCATTCTTGTTCATGGCAAACTCCGTTAGTGTTGTTTTAATGAATTCAATTTAAATAAAAGCAGCTTAGTGCGTACTTTACCCTTTTGAATCAAACATTATTTTGAGAGCTTGTAAATATTATTTTCGCCTAATTGTCACAAAAAATAAAAAAACCATAAAAAATAGCGATAAAATTACCACTTTTTCCTGCCAAGGCAGGATTTATGCCTTTTTTCCTGCTTTGGCGGGTAGCGTATCGGTTGAAAGAGCAAGCAAAGGCTTCAAATATTTCCCCGTTACGCTATCCTTATTTTTGGCAATTTGTTCAGGTGTTCCTGTTGCTACAATCCTGCCACCTTTTTCACCTCCCAGAGGACCAATATCCAGAATCCAGTCTGCGGTTTTTATCACGTCAAGATTATGTTCAATCACCACGATACTGTTGCCTGCATCCACCAGTTTATGAATCACAATCAGCAATTTGCGAATATCTTCACTATGCAGCCCCGTAGTGGGTTCATCCAATATATAAAGCGTTCTGCCCGTGGAGCGTTTGGAGAGTTCCTTCGCCAATTTGATACGCTGTGCTTCACCGCCCGAAAGCGTAGTGGCTGACTGCCCAAGCGTAATATAGCCCAGCCCCACTTCCTGCAACGCCGCACATTTTTCCAGTACGGAAGGATTAGAGGCGAAAAATATCACCGCTTCATCCACCGTCATATTCAGCACGTCGGAAATGGATTTATCACGGTATTTGATTTCCAACGTTTCACGATTATAGCGATTGCCGTTACATTCATCGCATTTGACGTACACATCAGGCAAAAAGTGCATTTCAATTTTAATCATGCCGTCACCCTGGCATACTTCGCAGCGTCCACCTTTCACGTTAAAGGAAAAACGCCCCGATTTATAGCCCCGTGCCGCAGATTCTGGCAAGGCAGTGAACCAGTCACGAATCGGGGAAAACGCACCCGTATAAGTCGCCGGATTGGAACGGGGTGTTCTGCCAATGGGAGACTGATCAATCTCAATGATTTTATCAATATATTCCAGACCCGTGATATTATCATGCAATCCCGCATGTTCCTTGCTGCCATGCAGGCGACGCATAATTGCCTTATACAAAGTATGTATGACAAGGCTGGATTTACCCCCGCCTGATACACCCGTCACACAGCATAATACGCCCAGTGGAATATCTGCCGTCACGTTTTTCAGGTTGTTAGCCCTCGCATTGGTAATAGTAATTTTCTTATGCTTGGAAATGGGACGACGCTGCTCGGGTACATCAATTTTCTTTACGCCTGATAAATATTGTCCCGTGATGCTTTCCTTCACCGCCATCACTTCTTCCGCTGTACCTTCAGCGACGATATGCCCGCCGTGAATCCCTGCCCCTGGCCCTATATCAATCAGATAGTCGGAGTGCCGCATGGTGTCTTCATCATGCTCCACCACAATCACGGTATTGCCAAGTTTTTTAAGGTTCTGTAGCGTGCCAATCAGGCGTTCATTGTCACACTGATGCAGCCCTATGGAAGGCTCATCCAGTACATATAAAATACCGTAAAGCCCCGATCCAATCTGTGATGCCAGACGAATACGCTGCGATTCACCGCCTGATAACGTACCAGATTCCCTTGAAAGCGTGAGGTAATCCAGTCCCACATTCACCAGAAACCCTAGCCTATCCTGAATTTCTTTGAGGATTTTTTCGGCAATCTGCTGGTGCTTTTTGCTTAATTTGGCATTGAGTTCGGAAAACCACACGGCGGCTTTTTCAATGGTGAAATAACAGACTTCGCCAATTTGCAGCCCGTCCACCTTTACGCACGCCGCTTCTTCATTCAGCCTATAGCCATTACAGGCATGACAACGTGTGATATTCTGGAATTTTGCCAATTCCTCCCGCATATTTTCGCTTTCGGTTTCCCGCAATTTACGTTCCAAACTGGGGATAACCCCTTCAAACGGTTTGTTGGAAAGGAAATTACGCATCCCGTCATTATAGGTTATTCTGACGACCTCATCACCCGAACCGTATAGTATCATTTCCTTTATATTCGCAGGCAAATCGCGGTAAGGCGTGTTAATATTGAAACCATAATGTTTTGCCAGGGCTTCAAACGTCTGCATGAAATATTTGGAAGGCGAGCTTGCCCACGGAGCCACGGTTTTTTCTGCCAGCGAAAGCGAAGTATCAGGAATCACCAGATCAGGATCAAATACCATCTCCGTTCCCAGGCCGTCACATACTTTGCAGGCTCCAAACGGGCTGTTGAAAGAGAAAAGTCTTGGTTCAATTTCATTAATGGTAAAACCTGAAACAGGGCAGGCAAATTTGGAAGAAAGCGTAATCATCTCGCTCGGTTTTTCTTTATCTTTATTCAGCACTTCCACAAACAGCAAGCCGTCGCTTAAACGCAATGCCGTTTCAATACTATCAGGCAGGCGATTTCCCAATTCTTCGGAAACCACCAGACGATCCACCACCACTTCAATATTATGCTTTTTATTTTTATCAATATCAGGCAGTTCCGTCATTTCATGGATTTCACCGTCAATCCGCAGGCGTTGAAAACCCTGTTTCTGGAGTGATATAATCTCTTTGCGATGTTCACCCTTATGCCCCCTGACAATCGGAGCCAGCAGGTAAATTTTCGTACCCTTTTCCAGTTTCAGGATAATATCCACCATCTGGGAAATACTCTGGCTTTCAATCGGCAAGCCTGTAGCAGGCGAGTAAGGAATACCAATACGGGCATAAAGCAGACGCATATAGTCATAGATTTCCGTAGCCGTACCGACCGTAGAACGTGGATTACGCGAGGTGGTTTTCTGGTCAATGGCAATGGCAGGTGAAAGCCCCGTAATGGACTCCACATCTGGCTTGTCCTGAATATTGAGAAACTGGCGGGCATATGAGGAAAGGCTTTCGACATAGCGTCTCTGCCCCTCCGCATAAATCGTATCAAAGGCAAGCGAGGACTTTCCCGAGCCTGACAAGCCCGTAATCACCACCAGCTTATTACGCGGAATATCCACGTCAATGGACTTTAAATTATGTTCCCTTGCACCGCGAATACGAATATAGTCCTGTTCCTGCGTCATCTTTAACCTTGTATAATAGCTTATTTGATAGACTTATAGCACATATCTCAGCGTTTAAGCTACTTTTTTAATTGAGATTTACAAAAAATCTATCCTTGCATAGCGGAAAACACGCCCATGAGAAAAAGATAAGCTCTGCTCTGCCCACCAGATTTTCTTCAGGAACCGTGCCAATAAAGCGACTATCTTTTGAATTATCACGATTATCCCCCATCATGAAATAATGTTTTTCAGGGATAGTATAGACTTGCGTATTTTCTGCTTCCAATTCTGAAGAATCCTTATTATTCAGGGTATAAAACGATTTGCCCTCTGGCAGGGTTTCATGATAGCGTTTCAGCACCTTATGAGGCTCATCCGTATCCGTCCATTCTCCCGCATATTCTTTTTTCACTGGTATATCATTAATATAGACTACGCCTTCTTTTACCTGTAAGCGGTCGCCTGGCATCCCGATCAGGCGTTTAATATAGACATCGCCCATATCATCCTGCCCTGGAGGATTGAATACCACAATATCCCCCCGCTTTGGCTCGGTTTTCCATATTCTGTCGTGAATAGGCAGCAGCTTGAACCACAAGGGAAAGGAAAAACGACTATAACCGTAAGAAAATTTGGAGACAAACAAATAGTCCCCTACCAGCAGATTATTTTTCATGGAACCAGACGGAATATGAAACGGCTCATAGAGAAAACTGCGAAATAAAATTGCAAATACAAGAGCATATAAGATGGTTTTAAACGTCTCAACCCAGTGGTTGGGATGGGCATTTTTAGCGGTAAAGAAGCTATTGGTTTTTTGGGACACGGGACGCACTTTCCTTATCATAGAGTTGATAGACACATCTTATCGCATATTTTTGGGATAATTCAAGATTTATAGTGCCTATCACGGTTGACAATCTGAAAAACACCGTCTAAAAGACCTTACAAGCCTAGCAAGGAGGGGTGGCCGAGTGGCTGAAGGCGGCGGTTTGCTAAACCGTTATACAATGTTAAGTTGTATCGAGAGTTCGAATCTCTTCCCCTCCGCCATTAACTGAAAGACAACCGTTCTACACTCGGTAATGGTTAACCCTAGAAAGCCCAGCCAGACTGGGCTTTTCCCATGACTTTATCCTGACTTTCCCGCGCCTAAAACAGCCCATTTATTCTAAAGTACGCCGCTCTTTCGCTCTCAGTTCTCAAAAATCCGTACTTGGGAAAAGCCGGTACGGGTTTTTTAGTCAAGACAATCTGCGGATTTGCGGGCATTGGTGGAGTCAAGAGTTGCCACAAACTACGCTAGGCGTTGTTGTCAGAGCGTGCGAATACGTTAAATTTTGCTTTGTAATGCTTTTTCCCATTCTCCGTTACCTTCTCGAATGGGTCTTCTGTCTTAAGCCATGGATTCGCGTGCCCGAAAAATGATTGCAGCTTTTCTTTGAGTTTCTTCTTCGTTTGGGCATCTTCTCTCAGCAGCACTGTCTTCCCGTAATCATTTGCAAACCGCTCCAAATACGCCCAAGCCATATCAGGAAGATTGCCACCATCTTCAGCCTTCCTTCTATCATCTCCCAAATCAAACTGACTGTAATCATAAGCTGCTCCAGCCGATAGATTCACCGAGCATGTTACATGCACGTTCTGGCCATCGATGAAACGGATGCTAAAGCTCTGCCAGGTCGCCCCAGGCGATTGCGGGAAATAGCATAGGCTGCCTGCTGCTGTTTTTTTCGGCAGCAGTGGCTCCAGCCATGCATTCAGCAAGTCATGGGCAGACGGTTTTGCTACAATTCCACCATTGGCGTCTACCATCAGCAAATCATCAAGACCAATGATCTTAGAATTTTTGCGTGAAATTGCATTCAGGCTGGCTGGAGTTGCCATAAGACCATGGGGAATGATGAAAAGCGAAGGTGATGTTTCTGACAAACAGATATGATTGCACGCCTTGTCTAGCTGGGAAGCGCTATGGCCTAGAAAGCAATATACTGAAAAGTCCTTAGCATCGTTACATTGGATTTTTCCAAGCCCCCAGAGCTTTGGCGCCTCATTTATTTGCTGTGAATTATCTACAAAACCAATTGCAGAGGCAAGAATTGAGAATAGCTTTGCATGGTTCAATCGGTATGCGGCGACTTCCATTTTTGTCAGCGGACGCTTTACACAGCGTTGAATTTCTGAGGAGCAGACTCCGACAATATCATTGGGAGCGTGCTCTATTACATTCATGTAGCATCCCGCATATTTTTCGCACGGGATAGCCGATGCAGCTTCTTGCGTGATTTGCAATAAAGCAGGTGGAAAACCCTGCCAATCGGACATAGCTCCAATACCACTCGGCAAATCAGTAATTTTACGCCATGGCTGTGATGGCAGAGGGTTCATCTACTCTCTCCTGCATTACGGGCTGCACAGTATCGTCCTGTTTTTGCTCTTTAACGAAGCCTCTTTGACGCAACCATAATTCAACTAAGTGTGAATCCTCTTTACGATCAAAATTAGCTATGTTTGGCGTCCTCACTTTTATAGTGCGGGGCCGTTTGCAATTTTCAAACTTTACTGAGAAGCTGGCTGAAACTAAAAATTTTAAGTCAGGCATCGATCTGCCACGAGCTTGCATTGATGCAAACAGATCATTTGACCTATAGATAGTCCTGTCCTTGAATGCGCCACGAAACTGCACCTGTATTTCGATCAACTTAGCGCTAACCATACCAGGTATATCTTTGCATGAAAGCGCATCGGCACCCGTTGCAGTTAGCGGTGCCAGAGTGTATTTCTCTTCGCCTGTGAAATAGTCTGCCTCATTAAATAGGAACTCGCTGAACACAGAGAGGTACATTCGACGTTCTTTTTGTGTTCCAGATTTATTATAGATAGCCAATTCATTGTTCAAGCGGTCATAAATCAATACGTCATGAAATTCCGGGCGGTAAAAGACGATAGTTGATTTGCCTGAATCCATTTTTCCTTCACGTTTGAATGGCATGCCATGACGAATAAGGAAATAGACTTTATCCTCATCTTCTGCAGCAACCGGCATAATCCTGCAGCCGGTGCCTTTCTTATTTTCGGTAAACCAGCGATCCATGTCCACTTCCATAGCACGCAGCGTTTCTTGCTTAGGTACTTCAAAGGATTCCGGCGCCTCTTTTTCAGATTGAAAGTGCATGTAGCATTTTGGCGTAAGTATCATGACCTCGGCATGGGGGCGTTTCAGAAGCTCTGGGTCATGGAGCCATAATGACAATGCCAAATCGGCGGGCGAGCATTCACCGTCAGAATCAGTCTCAATTTTATTCAGCTTTGCTAAATCGCATAGCTCTTGATATTGCTCGTCGCTAGCCATCTCCTGAATTAGAAAAAGAGCATCCACTAATGACACATCCATTTCTTCAGTGGGATTCATCAAAATCTCAGCCAAGAGATCGAAATTTAGAGATTTTTCTTCGTTCAACTCAAAAGAAAAACCACGACTCACAAGGTAGGATTCGTAGTCTTTAAGAAATTTGATTAGATTCTCTAGGCGAATTTTTTTTAATATATCCGGTTGCGCGAATCGCCTTAGGTTGAATGTACTCATTGCCTGCTCTCCTGTTTCGTCATCACAGGGCTGGCCCGAGCATACATGCAAGACCTTCCCAATTATTTTTAGGTCATCTTCCGATCCTACATGAGTCGGTTTAAGCCATTGTAGGCGAATCATATAAGCCTCATTTAAAGTTGTCAATTGCCTCGTTTTTTCCGACAGTTAGTCACTGCCCTCGGTAAGTAACCCCATGAACACAAACTCGGGGCAACGATGGGTACGATCAATCCAAACCTAATGAACGGCAAGCAGCGCATGGAGGAAATCGCCAGCATTCTGGCGACAGGCATTGTGCGCCTGAGAAAACGCCAGAAAGCTAACAATTCTCTGGACTTAAGGGCGCTTGGAAGCGTTCATGCCCACGACGAAGAACAAAGGGGCTTTAGCAATGAAAAACAATGTATTACCGCAGCTTGCGAGTCTGCGAACCATGACGGGTGAAGATCTCCGTAAACTCTGGAACGACCTTTATAAATCAGAGCCGCCACGCGCAAATAAGCAATACCTGACCAAGCGGCTGGCTTACCGCATTCAGGAAGTTGCTTATGGTGGAAACAGTGCCGAGGTTGAAGCTCGCCTTACGGTCAAGGCCGAAGAGTATTTTGGCAGAGGTAAAAAAACTAAACGCATCGAGAAAAAATCCATAACCGGCAGTGTAC
>Ga0116226_10000071_pt1 | contig 69447 bp, 69 predicted proteins | sample S1TSphfallax_FD_89692 | JGI IMG/M metagenome (GOLD analysis project Ga0116226, IMG submission 89692) | Host-associated microbial communities from peat moss isolated from Minnesota, USA - S1T2_Fa - Sphagnum fallax MG | ecosystem: Host-associated > Plants > Peat moss > Unclassified | place: USA... | reverse complement strand
TCGAGATGCATCATCGCCAGAAGGTCGACGCCCCCTCCGGCACCGCGATCGGCCTCGGCCGCGCGGTCGCGGCCGGGCGCGGCGTTGCGCTGGAGGACGTGAAGGAAAGCGGGCGCGACGGCCATACCGGCCCCCGCCCACCCGGCGCCATCGGGTTTTCGGCGATGCGCGGCGGCCAGGTGGTCGGCGAGCACACTTTGCTGTTCGCCGCCGCCGACGAGCACATCGCGCTGACCCACCGCGCCTTCGACCGCCGCGCCTTCGCGGTCGGCGCCATCCGCGCCGCGATCTGGACGCGGGGCCGCCCGTCCGGCCTGTATTCCATGATGGACGTGCTCGGCATCACCTCGCCGTCCCGGGCTTGACCCCAACAGGCCTTTCGGCCACACACGCCGCGTCGCTTTTCCGGGGCTTGGCCGGACGGCGGCTGCTGTCCGCCGCCAGCCCTCCCGGCTGACTTCCGCTTCGACATCATCTGACCCGACGGGACCATACATGCGCGACAAGGGCGAATTCCTGTTCACCTCCGAGTCCGTCTCGGAAGGCCACCCCGACAAGGTTGCCGATCGCATCAGCGACACCGTGCTGGACGCGTTTCTGGCCGCCGACCCCTATGCGCGCGTCGCCTGCGAGACGCTGGTGACCACCAATCGGATCGTGCTGGCGGGCGAGACCCGTGGCCCGGATACCGTGACCCACGACCATCTGGCCCACCTCGCGCGCCTCGCGGTGCACGATATCGGCTATGACCAGGCGGGCTTCAGCTGGAAGAACGCCGACGTCCAGGTGCATCTGCACGCGCAGTCCTCGGACATCGCGCAGGGCGTCGATTCGGCCGGCAACAAGGACGAGGGTGCCGGCGACCAGGGCATCATGTTCGGCTATGCCTGCACCGAGACCCCCTCGCTGATGCCGGCCCCGCTATATTACGCGCATCTCATTCTGCGCCGCATCAGCGAGCTGCGCCGCAATGACGATCTGTCGGTGCGCGGCCTGGAGCCAGACGCCAAAAGCCAGGTGACGCTGCGCTATGTCGACGGCAAGCCGGTCGGCGCCACCTCCATCGTGGTGTCCACCCAGCATGTCGAGGGGCTCGCGCAGTCCAAGATCAAGGACATGCTGGTACCGCTGATCCGCACCAGCCTGCCGGATGGCTGGATGCCGCCGGAGGACGAGATCTACATCAACCCGACCGGCAATTTCGTGATCGGCGGCCCGGACGGCGATTGCGGCCTGACCGGGCGCAAGATCATCGTCGACACCTATGGCGGTGCCGCACCCCACGGCGGCGGCGCGTTCAGCGGCAAGGACCCCACCAAGGTGGATCGCTCGGCGGCCTATGCCTGCCGCTATCTCGCCAAGAACGTGGTGGCCGCCGGCCTCGCGGACCGCTGCACGCTGCAGATCAGCTACGCGATCGGCGTGTCCGACCCGCTGTCGGTGTATGTCGAGCTGCACGGCAACCCGTATGACACGGACGAGGCGAAGCTGGAGAAGACTCTCCGCGAACTGATGAACCTGCGGCCGCGCGGGATTCGTGAACATCTGCATCTGAACCGGCCGATCTATGCGGTCACCTCGGCCTATGGGCATTTCGGTCGCGATCCCGACGAGGAGAAGGGCACCTTCACCTGGGAAAAGACCGATCTGGTCCCGGCGCTGAAATCCGCCTTCAACCGCTGAAGCCACCGCCGGATCGGCTGTACGGGCGCCAGCGCAGCCATCCGCTGCGCGCCCGTCAGCTGGTGCTGATCGAGCAGACGCTGCCGCGCGTGCGGTTCGATGAGCGCTTCGCGGGTGATCCCCGGGCGGCGTTCTCCCCCGCGCCCGAGAAACTCTGGCTGGAAATCGGCTTTGGCGGCGGCGAGCACGCGCAGGCCCAGGCGGCCGCTCACCCGGAGGTCGGGCTGATCGCCTGCGAGGTGTTCGAGAACGGCATCTGCTCGCTGCTGTCCCGCCTGGTGCCGCTCGGCGGCGAGGCGACCGCCCCGGTGCCCGGCAATCTGCGGCTGTGGGACGACGATGCCCGTGTGCTGCTCACGCAGCTGCCGGACGGCTGCCTCGACCGGATTTTTCTGCTGTTCCCCGACCCTTGGCCCAAGGCCCGCCACGCCAAGCGCCGCTTCGTGCATCCCGCCCTGCTGCCGGAGCTGGCCCGGGTGCTGCGCGCTGGCGGCGTTTGGCGCATCGCCAGCGACGACCCGACCTATCAGGCCTGGGTGACCGACGTGCTCGCGGCGCAATCTTTGTTCACGGTGGCCCCACCCGCCGACGCACGGCCCGAGGGCTGGCCGCCGACGCGCTATGAGGCAAAGGCGCTGGCGGCCGGACGGCGGCCTTTGTACTGGTCTGTCACGGTGACGGAAGGCGCCAGGTAGGAAGGCGAGGTCTTCTTTTTCTGAAGAAAAAGCAGCAAAAAGACGTTCATCCAGGACGCGGGAGGGGTTGCGACGGCAAACCCTTAGAGCATGATCGCATAAGGTTGACCCACCTGGGCTACAAACATGCTCGATAAAACAAAGAGCTAGGGCGTGATCGCTTCGCCTACCAGAAGCGATCACGCGCTAATGGACCAAAGTTCTTTGGTTCTTTCTTTCAAGAAAGAACCAGTCTTCTCTTTGCCTGCGAACCTCGAAACGCCAAAGGGCCGCCCCCATGCAGGATAGCTTCGCTCGCCCTCAGGGCCGATCCGAGGACATTTTCCCCGCGCTGCGCACCCTTCTGGGCGAGCATTTCACCACCGGCCACGCCATCCGCGAGCATCACAGCCACGGCGAGGGTGTCCCCGTCGCGGGCCTGCCGGACGGCGTGGTGTTTCCCCGCACCACCGAGGAGGTCGCCGCCATCGTGGCGCTGTGTCGCGACGCCCGCGTGCCGATCGTGCCGTTCGGCGCCGGCACCTCCGTCGAGGGGCATGTGGCGGCGATCCATGGCGGCATCTGTGTCGATCTGTCGGGGATGGACGCCGTTCTGGATGTGTCGCCGGAGGCCCTCGACTGCCGGGTGCAGGCGGGCGTGCGGCGGGTCCGGCTGAATGCCGAACTGCGCTCGCACGGGCTGTTCTTTCCGGTCGATCCCGGGGCGGACGCCTCGCTCGGCGGCATGGCGGCGACCAGTGCGTCCGGCACCGCCGCGGTGCGCTACGGCACCATGCGCGACAATGTGCTGGGGCTGACCGTGGTGATGCCCGACGGGTCCGTGGTGCGCACCGGCGGCCGCGCCCGCAAATCGGCGGCGGGGCTGGACCTGACGCGACTGCTGATCGGCAGCGAGGGCACGCTCGGGCTGATCACCGAAGTCCAGCTGCGGCTCTATGGGTTGCCCGAGACCATCTCGGCCGCCGTCTGTCAGTTCGACACGCTGGGCGGGGCCGTCGCGACGGTGATCGCGGCGTTGCAGTGCGGGGTGCCGCTGGCCCGGATCGAGTTGTTGAACGGACTGCAGATGCGCGTTTGCATTGCCCACGCCGGTCTCAACGAGTTCGCCGAGCAGCCGACATTGTTTCTCGAATTCCATGGCGGGGCGGCGGCCGTCGCCGAGCAGATCGAGACCATGCGGGCGCTGTCGGCCGACAATGGCGGCGGCGCGTTCCACTTCGCCGAGCGGCCGGAGGATCGCACGCGGCTGTGGAAGGCGCGGCACGAATCGTATTATGCGTGCCTCGCTTACGCGCCTGGCCGACGGGCCATGGGCACGGATGCCTGTGTGCCGATCTCGGCGTTTGCCGACTGCATCGCCGAAACCGAGGCCGACGTCGCGGAAAGCGGGTTGCTGGCGCCCTTGGTCGGCCATGCCGGGGACGGCAATTTCCATTTGAGCATCATGTACGACGCGGACGACGCCGACGAAGTGCGCCGTGCCGACACGCTTGCGCGCCGCACCGGCGAGCGCGCCATCCGGTTCGGGGGCACCTGCACCGGCGAGCACGGCATCGGGCTGCATAAACGTGACCTGCTGGAGGTCGAGCATGGCGCGGGGATCAACGTGATGCGGTCGATCAAACAGGCGCTCGATCCGCTGGGGATCATGAACCCGGGAAAGATGCTGCACGCGCGGTGAGAGTGGGCCCTTAGAGCGTGATCGCTTCTGGTAGGCGAAGCGATCACGCTCCAGCTCTTTGTTTATCGAGCATGTTTGTAGCCCAGGTGGGTCAACCTTATGCGATCATGCTCTAACACCAGCGGTTTTTACGGCTGGACCCCAACCGCCGCCCCCGCCGGCCGGCGATCGTCATTGGCGCCATACAGCAACCCCGGCCGCATATGTCCCGACAAAGCCGCGTCATTGGCGGGCGCCGCGAGCGTGCCCGACGCCGCCGCGACAGCTGGCCCGACGGCGATCATCTCGGCCGCTCCCCATGGTACCTGTTCGACGATCTTGTAGCCCATATCACGCAACTTCGCCTGCGTGTCGGGCGACAGCGCGAACGGCTCGGCGTAGACGACGTCCGGCAGCCATTGGTGATGGATGCGTGGCGCGTCGACCGCCTCGCCGGGCGTCATGCCGTGATCCAGCACATTCAGAATGGTCTGCAGCGTGATGGTGATGATGCGCGAGCCGCCGGGCGAGCCGGTCACCAGGAACACATGGCCGTCCTTGGTCACCAGGCTCGGCGCCATCGACGACAGCGGGCGTTTGCCGGGCGCGATCGCGTTGGCCTCCCCCTGTACCAGCCCATACAGGTTGGGCACGCCGGTCTTGATGGTGAAATCATCCATCTCGTCGTTCAGCAGAAATCCGGTGTCGCCCGCGATCACCACTGCCCCGAACGCGCCATTGATCGTGTAGGTAACCGACACCGCATTGCCCGCGCGATCGACGATGGAATATTGCGTGGTCTCCGGCTTCTCGTGCGGCGCCACATCCGGGCGCACTTGCGACGACGGCGTCGCGCGATCGGTGATCACCGCGCGGATGGCGGCGGCGTGCGCGGGCGACAGCAGCCAGTCGAGCGGGTTGGCGACGAAGGCGGGGTCGGCGAGATAGGTGTTGCGATCGAGATAGGCGTGCCGCATCGCCTCGACCATCAGATGCACCGACTGGGCGGAGTGAAACCCCAGGGCCGCCATGTCGTAGCCCTGCAGGATCGTGAGGATTTCGCACAAGGTGGCGCCACCGGAGGAGGGCGGCGGGGCGGAGATCACCGCGGCCCCGCGATAGGCGCAGCGCAGCGGCGCGGTGTCCTCCACATGATAGGCGGCGAAATCGGCCGCAGTGATCACCCCGCCATCCGCGCGCGCCGCGGCGGCGACCGTCGCGGGAATGTGCCCCTTGTAGAACGCGTCGGCACCGCCCGCGGCGATCGCCGACAAGGTGGCGGCGAGATCGCTCTGCACCAGACGGTCGCCCGGTTGGAACGGCGTGCCATCCGGCCGTAGGAAGATCTTCGCGACGTTCGGCTGGGCGCGGAGACGCGCAGTCTTGAACTCAAGAATATCGGTGTCGCCGCGGGTCAGCACGAAGCCGTCCCGCGCGAGGGCGATCGCCGGCGCCATCACCACGGCACGGGGCAGCGTGCCGTAGCGGGAGAGGGCGGTCTCCAGCCCCATCACCGTGCCGGGCACGCCGGCCGCACGGGTGCCATACAGGCTGGAGTCCGGAATCGGCTGTCTGGCGGCATCGAGATACATGTCGGCGGTGGCCGCCGCCGGCGCGATCTCACGGAAATTCAGGAACCGATCCCGGCCATCGGCCAGATGCAGGGTCATGAATCCGCCACCGCCGATATTGCCGCAGCACGGATTGACCACCGCGAGCGCGTAGCCGACCGCGACCGCCGCATCGATCGCGTTGCCGCCCCGCGCCAGCATGGCGACCCCGGCGTCCGACGCCAGCCGTTGCGCCGAAACCACCATGCCGCCAGCCGCCTCGACCGCCGGCGGGGCCGCCGCCCACGCCGGTGCTGCGGCCAACGCCACCATCGCCAGCATGGGGATCAGGCGCATCGGATCAGGCCTTCTTCACACCCCAGAAGCAGGTGTTGCCGGCATGCACCACGCCGCTGATCTTGCGCGACATCGCCGACGGCAGCTTGTACGAGCCGATCGGAATGAACGGCACCTCCTGGAACGCCACGGCCTGCATCTGATCGCAAATCTTCTTCTGCGATGCCTCGTCCGGCGCGGTGAACCACTGGTCGCGCAGCGCCTCCAGCTTTGGGCTGGAGGGCCAGCCGAACCAGCCCGACTTGCCGTTGCCGCGCAGCGGGAAATTGCTGCCGGGGTTGGACAGATTGATGCCGCCCCAGGAGGTGCAGAACGCGTTCCAACCGCCGTCAGCGGACGGCTTGTCGCTCGCGCGGCGGCCGACCAGGGTGCCCCAATCCATCACCTGGTAATCGACATTGATGCCGATCTCCTGGAACACGCTTTGCGACACCTGCGCCATCGGCACCAGCACCGCCTGATCGGACGGTGCCATCAGCACCACTTTCTCGCCCTTATAGCCGCTCTCGGCCACCAGCTTCTTGGCCAGGGCGATGTCGCGCTTGCCGGTGAACACTTTCATGTCCGTGTCGCTGGCCATCGGCGTGCCTGGCGTGAACACGCCGATCGGCACTTTCATCAGATCGGTCTGCTCGCCCACCACCGCCGTCATGAATTCGGTCTGATCGATCGCCGGCAGGATCGCCTGGCGCAGCTTCTCGTTGTCGAACGGCGGTTGGGTGTGGTTCAGCGCCAGGATCGCCGGGAAGAACAGCGGATCGATTGCGAACAGCTGCAGGTTCGCCTGCTTGCGCAGCATCGGCAGCAGGTCGAACAGCGGGTTCTCGACCCAGTCGACCTCGCCCTGCTGCAGCGCGCTCGCAGCCGTCGCGGGATCGGGCGTCACATGCCACTCGACGCGATCGACATAGACCTGCTTGCTGCCGGCCCAGTAGGACGGCGGTTCAGCGCGCGGCGTATATTTCGCGAACTTCTCGTAGGCCACGAACGAGCCGGACACACGCTCGTTGGCGAGGAAGCGGAACGGGCCGCTGCCGGTGGGATCGGTGATCTGCTTGAACGGATCCACCTCGGCCGAGCGCTGCGGCATGATCGGGCAGATGTCCGGTCCGCCGAACGCGAAGGTCATCAGCGGGAACGGGGCCTTCAGGCGGATCTGGAAGCGCTTGTCGTCCAGCACCTTCATTTCGTTGGTCAGCGACAGCAGCTGCTGGCCAAACCCCTTGCGCGCGCCCCAGCGCTTGATCGAGGCGACACAGTCGATGGCGCGCACCGGTTCGTTGTCGTGGAAGAACAGCCCGTCCCGCAGGGTGAAGATCCAGGTCAGCTTGTCATCGCTGATCTCGTGGCCTGCGACCATTTGCGGCTGCGCGGTCAGCGAGGCATCGACGCCATAGAGCGTGTCATACACCATCATGCCGTGATTGAAGGCGACGGTGGCCGTGGTCCAGATCGGGTCGAGGCTCGACAGGTCGGCCTGCGGCACGAAGCGGATGACGTTGGCCGTGCTGTCCGCGCGGGCGCGGCGGATGGCGCCTGGCCCGATCAGGCCCGCGCCAGCCAGCGCCGCGCCACCGATCAACATATCTCTTCGCTGCATAGCTCGATCCCTAAGCATCTCTGATGCTTGCAGTGTGCATGCCGCTCGCGCCAAGGTCTACAGAGTGCGCCTGAAAAATCAGTAAGATTGTGGGCTGTGAAGTCGAAGGAAGGAAAGGGATGTTCTTTCTTGAAAGAAAGAACCAAAGAACTTTTGTTTATTGGTGCGCCGGCGGCTGTAACAATTTGATATTAAATAGAAAAAGTATTTTCTTTTTTTTAAGAAGTATCGTCCTTCCTATGCCAACGCCTTCCGATACCCAAACGACCGCTCGATCCGCCCCAGAATATGCTCCCCCGCTCGCACCGGCGGATACCGGCAATCATCGTCTTCCGTGCCGAGCATGCGCGGGTCCACCGGCGCCTTGAAATCCGGGTCGTAGAAGGTCGCGATCGAAAACCGCTCGCGCCCCGAGCGATTGACCACGCGGTGCGGGGTGGAGGCGTAGCGATCATTGGTCCAGCGCCCCAGCAGGTCGCCGACATTGACCACCAGTGTGTCCGGGATGGGGGGCGCGGGAATCCAGCTTTGGCTGGCGCGTTCCAGCACCTCGAGCCCGCCATTGTCATCCTGCCAGAGCAGCGTGAGGCAGCCGAAATCGGTATGCGGCGCCAAGCCGAACAGATCGGCGTCACTGTTGGGCGGCTGCGGCGGGTAATAGATGATCTGCGTGCGCTGCAGCGGCTTGCGGTATTTATCGGCGAAGAAATCCGGCGCCACATCGAGCGACACCGCGACCGCGCGCATAAGGTCCCGACCGCACGCGCCGACCGCCGCGTAATAGGCGGACAGCGCGATGCGAAACGCCGGCATGTCCGACGGCCAGTTGTTGGGCCCACGCAATTTCTCGCCCGCGACCACGTCCGGGTCGTCTTCGGGAAGCTCCAGTCCGATGCTGAAGAATTCCTTCTGGTCCGGCCGCGTCGCCTGATACATCAGCGCGTCCCCCAGCGCGTTGAAACCGCGATGCCGCGCGTTGACCGCGGTCTCGCGCTTTTTCGCCAGCGGCTGGTGGAAGAAGGCGCGCGCCTGGTCGAGCGTGGCATCGATCACAGCTCCCGGCACGCCGTGGCCGGTGACGTAGAAGAACCCGGAGGACAGACACGCGGCACGAATCGCTGCAGCCGCGACCGCGATCGCGGCCGGGTCGCCCTGGCGCACGCCGCTGATGTCGATGACAGGGATCATGCGCGCCTCGCTTCGAATGGACGACCAATGATTTACAAGCTTCCGCCGCTCATGCAACATCATCGGTACTGATGCGCGTCCTGTGCATCCTTCTCCCATCACCCAACCCAGGGGCCGCATCATCATGGTCGCATTTCTCCGCAGACATTTTCTCGCCGCCAGCATGGCCGCGGGCGCCGGCAGCCTGGGCCTTTCGCGCCCGGCGCGGGCTGCGGACGACGCGTTGGCGCGGGTCAAAAAAGCGGGTGAGCTCAAGGTCGGCACCGAGACCTTTTTCGCGCCGTTCGATTTCATGGATGCCGGCGTGCACAAGGGCCTCAACGTCGATCTGTTCGCCGAGATCGGCAAGGATATGGGCTGGAAGATCACCTGGGTCGATCTGCCTTGGGACAGCGTGATGCCCGGCCTCGACGCCGGCAAGTTCGACATGGTGGCGGGGCCCGCCACCATCACCAAGGCGCGCCTGGAGCGCTATCGCTCCAGCGTGCCGATCGCCGACGCGACGGTGGCGCTGATGAAGAGCGCGAAGGACAAAACCCTGCTGAAACCAGCGGACATCGCGGGCAAGATCGTCGGCTCCGGCAAAGCCACCGCCCAGCTGGCCCAGTTGAAGGACTACGCAGCGACCTTGCCAAAGGCGCCGACGATTCGCGAGTTCGTCGATTTCAACACAGCTTACGCCGATCTCGCGGCGGGCCGCATCGTCGCTGTCGCCAACTCGCTGCCCAACATCGCCTATGTCGCGCAAAAGCAGCCCGGCGTATTCTCCGTGGTGCAGCCGCCGTTCGGCACCAAATCCTATTTCGGTTATTTCAGCCGCAAGGACCCGGACTATGCCAGCCTGGCCGACGCCATCGACGCTTCCATCCTGAAGATGAAAAAGGACGGGCGTCTGGCCAAGCTGCAACAAACCTGGTTCGGCGTCGCCTTCGATACCCCCGACACGGTCCCTGCGCCAATGGTCTGAGCGCCGTCGGGAACGTTCGGCCGGCATGGAGTGGATTGACGTCCAGCTGCTGGCGGTCGCGGCCTTGGTCACAGCTGGCATCAGCATCGTCTCGATCCTGACTGGTCTTGGCATCGGCCTGCTGGTCTGCATGGCGTCGCTCTCGCGCAACCCGCCTTTGCGATGGGCGGCACGGCTGTACATCAGCTTCTTCCGCGGCTCGCCCCTACTGGTGCAGCTGTTACTGATCTATTATCTGCTGCCGGCGATCGGCATCAACGTGCCCAGCCTGGTCGCCGCCATCGCCGGCCTGTCGCTCAGCACGGGCGCTTACCAGGCGGAAAATCTGCGCGGCGGCTTCACCAGCGTCGCCACCGGCATGATCGAGGCGGCCCGCATGGTCGGCCTGTCATGGCGCCAAATCCTGCTGCGCATCCGCCTGCCGATCGCGCTGCGGCTGACCTTGCCCGCGGTGATGAACGAGGCGGTGATGATCCTCAAAGCGTCATCTTTGGTCTCGGTGGTCGGCATTGAGGAATTGACCCGCTCGGCACAGAATCTCGCAACCAGCAATTTCGAGCCGATCGCGATGTACTCGATGGCCGGCGCCTTCTATCTGCTGCTCAACCGCCTGCTGTCCGGCGGCGGCTGGATGGCCGGCCGGCTGCTGGGGCGCGCCGGCGCATGAGGTTCGATGTCGGCCTCATGCTCTCCTGGATCCCCGCCGCCCTGTCGGGCCTGTGGGTGACGGTGGGCGTGTGGCTGACGGGCGGCATCGGCGCCCTGTTGCTCGGTCTCGCCGTCGCCATCATCCGCCGTTTTGGCGGCCGCATCCTGGATCGGGGCCTGTGGGCCTGCGTTGCGGTCATCCGCGACACGCCGTTCCTGATCCAGCTTTTCCTGCTGTACTACGGCGGACCCTTCGTCGGGCTCGACCTCGATCCCTACGCGGCGGGGCTGCTCGGCATCATTCTCTATGGCGGCGCCTACATCTGCGAAATCATCGGCGCGGGCTTCGACGCGGTGCCCCGCGGCCACCAGGAAGCGGCCTTGTGCATCGGCCTGACGCGCCTGCAAATGGTGCGCCGCATCCTGCTGCCGGAAATGACGCTGCTGGTGCTCCCGCCCGTGGTCAACATGCAGATCATCCTGCTGAAGGAAACCGCCGTGCTGTCGATCGTGACGGTGCCCGAACTGACCATGACACTGACCTCGCTGGGCTCCGAGCATTTCGCCTTCGCCGAGGCGCTGTCCCTGCTCGCCCTCGGCTATTGGGGCCTCGTTGAGCTCGCCAGCCTGCTCGGCCGCCTCGCCGAACGCGGCTTCTCCCGCTACCGGCTCGCGACATGAACGAGGTCGCGATCCGCCTCGCCGGCGTCGGCAAATCCTTCGGCACGCAACACGTGCTCACAAACATCGACCTCGTGGTGCGCGCCGGCGAGGTCACCTGCCTGCTCGGCCCCTCAGGCTCCGGCAAAAGCACCCTGCTGCGCTGCATGGCGTTCCTGGAAGAACACACGACCGGCATCATCGAGGTCGCCGGCGCGCCGCTCGGTTTTGCGCTCACGCCGGACGGTGGCCGCCGTCGACTGCCGGACGGCGATATCGTCAAAGTCCGCCAAAACATCGGCATGGTGTTCCAGCAGTTCAATCTGTGGCCGCATATGACGGCGCTGGGCAATGTCGCCGAAGGCCTGCGCATGGTCCGCCGCCTCGGCCGCAAGGACGCCGAGGCCCGCGCGCTCCTCCAGCTCGACAAAGTCGGGCTGTCGCACCGCGCCGGCCACTACCCCAGCGAACTGTCCGGCGGCCAGCAACAGCGCGTGGCGATCGCGCGCGCGCTGGCGATGGACCCGAAAATCATGCTGTTCGACGAGCCAACCTCCTCGCTCGACCCCGAACTGACCGGCGAAGTGCTGAACGTGATGCGCGACCTGGCCGCCGACGGCATGACCATGGTCGTGGTCACTCACGAAATCGGCTTCGCCGCCACCGTGGCCCAGAACATCGTGTTCCTGGATCACGGCAAAATCGCCCTGGAAGGCCCAGCCCAAACAATCTTCCGCCGCCCCTGGCACCCTCGCCTGGGCCAGTTCCTGGAAACCTACCTCGACCGTGGCGCCGCCGTCCTCGTGCGGGACACCTAGGCCGATCTTGGTTGGGTGGGAGAGCCCAGCCTTACTTCCTTGCCTCACCCACCCCACCAAGATCGGTCCAGGTGTCCCGACACGGGCCTTCCATTGCGGGCGCGAACCACGTACCATAATTGTAGAAGCATAAGTCTGGGCGATCGGGGCCTGGGCCGGCGGCAATGCCGGATCCGTCCCGACGACATCGGACAGCACAAGGGAGACAATGATGAGCCAAAAGGTTCGCTTCGGCTACCACACCTCGCGTCGCGGTGCTTTGAAGATGGGGGCCGGCTTGCTCGGTACCGCCATGGTGCCGTTGCTGCCCCGCGGGGCGCACGCCGCGGAAAATTACCCGGCGATCGGCACCTACCCTGCTGGCACTGCCGGTGACACCGTGTTCATCGGCATCACCGTGCCGCGCACCGGCACCTATGCCGTGCCTGGCGAGGATCTGCTGAAGGGCTATCAGCTCGCCATCGACCATCTCAACAGCGGCGATCCGCTGATCCGCGCGATCTCGCCGCTCACCACCAAGGGCGTGCTCGGCAAGAAGGTCATTTCCGGCGTCGCCGACAGCGCCGCCAAGCCGAACGACGCGGTGCAGAACGGTTCGCGGTTCATCAGCGAAAACAAGGCGTCCGTGATCACCGGCAGTGTGTCCAGCGCGGAAGCGGTGGCGCTCAACAAGCTCGGCGACCGCGAGCGGGTGATCTATCTGCCGGGCATCAGCGGCTCCAACGACACCACCGGCAAGGATTGCGCGCGCTATTCCTTTCGCGAGTGCTTCTACGGCCAGACCGCGGCCGCGGCGATTGCGCCGGTGATTACGAAGAACCTCGGCAAGAACAAGAAGGTCGCCTACCTGACGCCGGATTACACCTATGGCCACACGGTGCACCAGTCGATGGAGGAATACGTCAAGCAGGCCGGCTGGACCACCATCACCAACCAGGTCTGCCCGCTCGGCGCGCCGGATTACAGCTCCTATCTGCTGAATATCGCGAACAGCGGCGCCGACGTGTTCGTCAACATCAATTTCGGCAACGACGCGGTGCAGTCGATCAAGCAGGCCCAGCAGTTCGGCATTCTCGCCAAGCAGACCCTGGTGGTGCCGTACGTGACGCCGTTCCTGGCGCGTGACGTGGGCCCCGATCTGATGGCCGGTGTGTTCGCCGCCACCGATTTCTGGTGGACCCTGCAGGATCGTTACCCACTGGCCAAGCAGTTCGTCACCGCGTTCCAGGCCAAATATGGCTACCGGCCGGAGTGGGGTGCCGATACCGGCTACATGCAGATCGCCATGTGGGCGGACGCGGTGGAGCGTGCCAAAACCTTCTATCCGCCGGAAATCATCAAGGCCTATGAGGCCGGAGTCACGCTGCAAAGCACCGTCGGCGACGTGCATTTCCGTCCCGAGGATCACCAGTTGGTGCGCCCGGTGATCATCATGCGCGGCAAGAAGAAGGCGGAGATGACATCGGCCGATGATTACTATGAGGTGCTGGAAGTGGTTCCGGGGGCGGGGCTGATGCAAAAGCCTGACGCGTTCGGCTGCAAGCTGGGCTCGGTGACCTGACCAGCCGATCTGTGAATAAAGGACCGACATGATACAGCACGCCGAACCTGCCCCTTGCTGAGCTGGCCGAACTTCGTCTCCCAGGTTTTCAATGGGCTGGCTCTCGGCGCGCTGCTGTCGCTGATCAGCTCAGGCCTGACCATCATCTATGGCACGCTGGGAGTGTTGAACCTCGCCCACGGCGCGATGTTCATGATGGGCGGCTATGCCGGCTATGTGGTGTTCCAGGCCACCGGCTCGTTCGCCCTCGCGGTGCTCGGCGGGTCGGTGGTCATGGTGGTGATCGGGGTCGCCATCGAGCGGGTGATCATCCGGCATTTCTATAACCGGCCGGACGAGGATCAGATCCTCGTCACCTTCGGCATCGGTATCGTGCTGGTGGAACTGGTGCGCCTCGGCTTCGGCAGCGCGACGGTGCAGATCCCAGCGCCGGACTGGGCGATGGGCGTCACCTCACTCGGCTTCCTGATCTATCCGACCTACCGCATCGTGGTGACCGGCATCGCCGCGGTGGCGCTGCTGGCGTTGTATCTGGTGCTCTATCGAACGCGGCTCGGCATGATCGTGCGCGCCGGGATCGAGGATTCCGGCATGGTCGACATGCTCGGCATCAACGTGAACATGGTGTTCATGCTGGTGTTCGGCATTGGCGCCATGGCCGCGGGCTTCGCGGGCATCATCAACGCCCCGGTGGTGGCCCTCACCCCCGATTCCGGCGAGACCATCCTGGTGGAGACCTTCGTCGTGGTGGTGATCGGCGGTGTGGGGTCGTTCCCGGGCGCAGTGCTGGGCGGCGTGATCGCCGGGGAGATTCTCAGCATCACCTCGATGATCGATCCGAGCTATTCGCAGGTGATGCTGTTCGCGGTGATGACCCTGGTGCTGGTACTCCGGCCGCAAGGCCTGCTCGGCCAGCGGGGGCGCGCATGAGCCAGGCTCGCGGCTTGGCGCGCTGGTGGCCGGAAGCGGCGACCGCGGTGGGCTTGATCCTGGGTCCCTGGGTGCTGCCCCTGCTCGGGTTTTCGCCTGACACGGTCAACCGCATTCTGGTGTGGGGGCTGTTCGGCCTCGGTTTCGACTTGCTGTTCGGCTACACCGGCCTGCTGTCGTTCGGCCAGTCCGCGTTCTTCGGCACCGGCGGCTTCATGGCGGCCTATCTGCTGACCAACAATGTCATCGGCAATGTCGTGCTGGCCTTGTGCCTCGGCACCATCGGGGCCGCCGTCGCCGGCGTGCTGGTCGGGCTGATCGCGCTGCGTCGCTCGGGCATCTATTTCGCGATGATCACGGTGGCCATCGCGCAGGTGTTCTTCTTCGTCGAGAACTCGCCTTTGTCGGCTGTCACCGGCGGCGAGAACGGCATCCCCGGCGTGCCCGCGCCGCTGTTCGATCTCGGCTTCGTGCGCTGGCAGGTCGGCAATGGCTGGTCGATGTACGGGTTTCTGGCGATCTGTTTCTTCCTCGCCCTGCTCCTGGCGCGGCGCATTGTCGCCTCCCCGGTGGGCGCCATCCTGACCGCGATCCGCGATAATCCGGCCCGTGTCGAGGCGCTGGGCCACGCCACCTGGCGCTACAAACTGACCATCTTCGTGGTCGCCAGCGCCTTCGCGGGCTTTGCCGGCGGCCTGTTGGGCGTGCTGCAGGGCTTCATGCCGCCCGATGCCTTCACCTTCGATACGTCAGGCCAATTGGTGATCCAGACCGTGATCGGGGGCGCCGGCACCCTGTTCGGTCCGCTGTTCGGTGCCGGCGTGTGGCTCTATCTGCATGATTTTCTGCAGGGCCCGATGGGCCTGGGCAGCGCCTGGCGGCTGGTGCTCGGCCTCGTGTTCGTGCTGCTGGTGTGTTTCCTGCGGCGCGGCCTGATCGGCGGCGTGCGGGATCTGGTGCGCCGTCGGCCGGCGGCGGAGGCCCCGGAATCCTCACCCGAGCTCGTCGACCCAAGCCCCGCGATCGTGATCGCCGCCGTCGCTCCCCGCCGCATCGCGCCCCCCCCGCATACCGGGCCAGTGCTGCAGGCGTTCAACCTGACCCGGCGCTATGGCGGCCTGATCGCCAACAACGACATCAATTTCTCGGTCAATGAGGGCGAAATCCGCGGCATTATCGGCCCCAACGGTGCCGGCAAGAGCACTTTCTTCAAGATGCTCACCTGTGAGGTGGCCCCGAGCTCCGGCCGTATCCTGTTCCACGGCCAGGACATCACCGGCCGCGGCGTCGCCGAAGTGTGCCAGCTCGGCCTGACCAAGAGCTATCAGGTCAACCAGCTGTTCACCCGCCTCACCGTGCGCGACAACATCACCATCGCCGCCCTCGCCGAACGCCGCGGCCTGTATCGCCCGGACATGTTGCGCCGGCTCGACAGTGTGCCCGGCCTATCGGCGCAGGTGGACCGCACGCTCGGCCAGGTCCAGCTGGACCATCGCGCCGATACGCCGGTCTCCGAACTGGCCTATGGCGAAAAACGCCGCCTCGAAATCGGCCTCGCGCTGGCCTCGTCGCCCACCCTGCTGCTGCTCGACGAGCCGCTCGCCGGCATGAGCCCGCGCGAGCGCACCGAAACACTGGCGCTGCTGCGCGACATCCGTCGCGGCCGCACCCTGGTGATCGTCGAGCACGACATGGACGCGATGTTCGCCTTCGCCGAACGCATCACCGTGCTCAACGAGGGCCGCCTGCTGGCCGAGGGCACGCCCGAGGAAATCCAGCGTAACAATTTCGTCCAGGAAGCCTATCTCGGCGGAGTGCACGCCGCATGAGCCTGCTCGAGGTCGACGGCATCAACAGCTATTACGGCGACAGTCACATCCTGTTCGACGTGTCGCTGCGCGTCGAGGCGCGCGAGGTGGTGGCCCTGCTCGGCCGCAACGGTGCTGGCAAGAGCACCACGCTGAAATCGCTGATGGGCGTGATCCGCCCGAAATCCGGCAGCATCCGCCTCGATGGCCAGTCGATCCAGTCGCTCGCCCCGCACAGCATCGCCGGCCACGGCATGCAGCTGGTGCCGGAGGAACGCCGCGTGTTCGGCAGCCTCGATGTCGAGGAAAACCTGGTACTCGCCGGGCTGACCGCGCGCGGCCGCTGGCCGCTCGACCGCATCTACGCGATGTTCCCCCGGCTGCGCGAGCGCCGCGGCAGTCGCGGCACCGATCTGTCCGGCGGCGAGCAGCAGATGCTGGCGATCGCCCGCGCCTTGGTGCGCGATCCCCGCCTGGTGCTGCTGGACGAACCGTTCGAGGGCCTCGCCCCGGTGATCGTGCAGGAGCTGATGGCGGTGTGTCAGCGCCTGGCCGCCGACGGTCTGACCATCATCGTGGTCGAGCAGAACATCGCCGCGGCACTCGCCCTTGCGCAGCGCGCTTATATCCTCAACAACGGCCACATCGTCGAGGAACGCACATCGGCGGCACTGAAAGCCCAGCCCGAGATATTACACAGGTATCTCGGACTGTAGCGGCGAAAAATGGGACGACGCATGACCAATGCCGCCATCCCGCCCAAGCTGCCAAATGAGCTGATCAAGCAGCCGGACCGCCCCAAGCTCGCGGAAATCATGGGCCCCGGCCTGATCACCGGCGCCTCGGACGACGACCCCAGCGGCATCGCCACCTACTCCCAGGCCGGTGCGCAGTTCGGCTACGCGATGGGCTGGACCCTGTTGCTGACCTATCCGCTGATGTGCGCCATCCAGCAGATCAGCGCCGAAATCGGCCGCGTCACCGGGCGCGGCCTCGGCGGCAATCTGCGTCGCCACTACCCGGGCTGGCTGCTCACCGGCATCATCGGCCTGCTGATCATCGCCAACGTCATCAATATCGGCGCCGACCTCGGCGCCATGGCCGCCGCCCTGCAACTGCTGATCGGCGGTCCCCTGCTACCCTACGTGGTTGCGTTCGCGGTCGGCACCGTGCTGCTGGAAATCTTCCTGCGCTATTCCCGCTACGTCTCCGTGCTGAAATGGCTGACCCTGTCGCTGTTCGCGTATGTCGCGACCGTGTTCGTGGTCGGCGTGCCCTGGGGCACCGTCGCCTGGCACATGGTCGTGCCGGACATCGCCTTGACGTCCGACACCCTCACCGTGGTGGTCGCGGTGTTCGGCACCACCATCAGCCCCTATCTGTTCTTCTGGCAGGCCAGCCAGGAAGTCGCCGACATGCAGGAGCGGCCGGATGCCCACGCCCTGCTCCGCGCCCCCACCCAGGCGCCCCACGAACTGCGCCGCATCCGGCTCGACACCTATGTCGGCATGGCGTTTTCCAACCTGGTCGCGCTGTTCATCATGCTGACCACGGCGGCCACCCTCCACGCCCACGGCATCACCGATATCGCGACCTCCTCGCAGGCCGCCGAGGCCCTGCGCCCGATCGCCGGCCGCTTCGCCTTCATCGTGTTCGCGCTGGGCATCATCGGCACCGGTCTCCTGGCCCTTCCGGTGCTCGCGGGCTCGGCCGCGACCGCGCTCGGCGAGGCGCTCGGCTGGAAAGTCGGCCTCACCCGCAAGCCGCGCCAGGCCCGCGCCTTCTACGCCGCCATCGCGGTCGCCACTTTGTTCGGCGTGGCGCTGAACATCAGCACGCTCGATCCGGTCAAGGCACTCTTCTGGAGCGCGGTGCTGAACGGCGTGGTCGCCGTGCCGGTGATGGTGATGATGATGCTGATGGCGGTCCGCCGCGACGTGATGGGCCGCTTCACCATCCGCCCCATGCTCTGCGTGCTCGGCTGGCTGGCAACGCTGGTGATGGCCCTTGCGGCCGTCGGAATGCTCGCAACCTGGGGAAGCTGAGCACGTTGCTCCCTGCGACACGAAGGACCTCCATCATGACCCATCCCGCCCTCACCCAAGGCCGCGTCGCCGTGATCACCGGCGCCGCCAGCGGCATCGGTCTGGCCGCCGCCAAGCGTTTGGCCTCCCTCGGCCTGAAGATCGTGCTGGCCGACCTGCCCTCACCCGCGCTCGACGCCGCCGCCCATGGCGTCGCCGCCATCGCCCCGGGCGGCACCGCGGATGTGCTCGCCGTGCCCACCGATGTGAGCCAGCTCGCCGCGGTGGAAGCCCTGCGCGATGCCGCGATCGGAAAATTCGGTGAGGTCGGCGTGCTGATGAACAACGCCGGCACCGCGCCCGGCGGCGGGCCCTACGAGCACTATGAAGGCTGGCAGCGCGTGCTCGGCGTCAATCTGTGGGGTGTGATCAACGGCGTGCACGCCTTCACGCCCGCCATGATCGCCCAGCATACGCCCTGCGCCATCATCAACACGGGCTCCAAGCAAGGCATCACCTGCCCGCCCGGCGATACCGCCTACAACGTCTCCAAAGCCGGCGTGAAAGCCGCCACCGAAGCCCTCGCCCACCAGTTGCGCAACGTCGCGGGCTGCCAGGTCACTGCGCATCTGCTGATCCCCGGCTCCACCTTTACCGGCATGACTCGCGGCGCCACCGAAAAACCGCCCGGCGCCTGGACGCCCGACCAGGTGGTGGACATGCTGCTCGACAGCATGGCAAGCGGCGACTTCTACGTGCTGTGCCCGGACAACGAAGTGACGCCGGCGATCGATCATCGGCGGATTCTGTGGATGGCCGGGGATATCGTGCATAACCGGCCGGCTTTGTCGCGGTGGCATCCGGCGTATGCCGAGGCTTTTGCGGCGTTTTTGGCGGGCTCATAAGCAAGGCTTGCACATAAGCAAGGAAGTGAAGGCGAGGCTCCGCCCTCGACCCGCTGGGGCGGTGCCCCAGACCCCCACCATAAGAATGGGCTTCGCCAGAGCTCCTGGCGAAGCCCCGCCTTACCTTCTCTGCTTCCATAAGACGAAAGTTTTTAGGGTTAGCGCCGGCAGCGCCAGCCGCGGCGCAGTCAATCGGCGGCGGGTTTACCGGTCAATCTGCGGCCCAGGGCAAGCCATTCCTCTAGGGCGTCGTCTGGCATATCGCGAGCCACATTGCCGACGCGCTCATACCTCTCCGCCTTGGCCCTGCGGGGGGGCGCGAGCAGAAGCTCTGAGGGGGAGGCGCCGAGTAACGCGGCAATTTTGCTGAATTGCGCCAGCGTCATCGCCTGCGTCCCCTTGAGCCATTTTGACACGCTCGCTTCGGACGTTTCCAGCCTTTCAGCAAAAGCGCGCTGCGAAACGTTGCGATATGCTAACCATTCTTTCAGGTGCATCAAGAGGGCGCGATTGGCCGCAATATCAGCCGGGGACAGTGGTTTATCGGGCATTGCCGACCGTATCCCGGCCAACTGACGTGGGCCGCCCTTACGCCGCTTCCGCCCGAATCGCGTCGGCCAGCGTGCCGAACAGCCGGTCGATGTGCGGTTGTTCGATGATCAGCGGCGGCGACAGGGCGACGATGTCGCCGGTGGTGCGGATCAGCACCCCGGCATCGAAGCATCGGTGGAAGATCGAGGTCGCGCGTTCGGTGGGTTTGCCGGGGCGGGGCTGCAGTTCGATACCGGCGACCAGGCCCATGTTGCGCACGTCGATCACGTTGGGCAGGCCCCGCATGCTGTGGGCGGCGTCCTCGAAGGCGCCTTCCATGGCTTTGGCGCGACCCGGCAGGTCCTCCGATGCGTGCAGGTCGATCGCGGCGATGGCGGCGGCGGCGGCGAGCGGATGGCCGGAATAGGTGTAGCCGTGGAACAGCTCGATGCCCGAAGGCGTGCTGTCGACGATCGTGCGGTAGATGTTTTCATGTACGGCGACGGCGCCCATCGGCACCGCGGCGTTGGTCAGGCCTTTGGCCATGGTCATGATGTCGGGGCTCACACCGAGCCGCTCGGCGCCGAACGGGGTGCCGATACGCCCGAAGCCGGTGATCACCTCGTCATAGATCAGCAGAATGCCATGCTTGTCGCACAGCTCGCGCAGCCGGTTGAGGTAGCCGACCGGGGGCACCAGCACGCCGGTCGAGCCGGCCAGCGGCTCGACCATGACGGCCGCGATGGTGTCGCCATGCAAAGCGACGAGGTTGTCCAGCGCGTCGGCGAGATGGGCGCCCCAGGCGGGCTGACCGCGGCTGAACGCGTTGTGATCGGGCGCATGGGTGTGCGGCAGGTGGTCGACATAGGGCAGCATGGCGCCGAACTGCTTGCGGTTGCCGCCGATGCCGCCGACCGACATGCCACCGAAGCCCACCCCATGATAGCCGCGCTCACGCCCGACCAGGCGGACGCGCTGGGCCTGGCCGCGGGCGCGCTGATAGGCGAGCGCGATCTTGATGGCGGTATCGGCACTTTCGGAGCCGGAGTTGGTGAAGAACACCCGGTCCAGCCCCTCGGGGGTAATGTCCGCGATCCGGGCGGCGGCCTGGAAGGCGATCGGATGGCCCATCTGGAAGGTCGGTGCGAAATCCATGATCGCGGCCTGCTTCTGGATCGCCTCGACGATCTCGCGCCGACCATGGCCCGCGTTGACGCACCACAGGCCGGCGGTACCGTCGAGCACCTCCTGCCCGTCGGTCGTGGTGTAGAACATGCCCTCGGCGCGGGCGAGCATGCGCGGCGTCGATTTATAGGCGCGGTTGGCGGTGTAGGGCATCCAGAACGCGTCGAGATTGTTCGGACGCGGCGAGATCTCGTTCATAATGCGGGGGGCTCCAGGAGCATGCGACAGCAAGGTTGCCGCAAACTCGCGCGTCACGCATTGGAGAGCAAGCGTCGCTGTGCCAGAACCAGCGAAAATGGGAGTTTCTGGCATGTCGGACGGCCGGCTTTTCATCGGAACGCGCCGCTATTCGTCCTGGTCGCTGCGCGGCTGGCTGCCGGTCATGCTGGCCGGCCTCGATGTCGAGACGATCGTGATTCCGCTGGCTGGCGGCAGCACGCCGGCGGTCAAAGCGGTCAGTCCCGGCGGCACGGTGCCGTATCTGGAACATCGCGGGGCGGCCGTGTGGGAGTCGCTGGCGATCGGCGAATATTGCGCCGAGTTTGCCCCCGCTTTGTGGCCGGCGGATGCGGTGGCGCGGGCGCATGCGCGGGCGATCTCCGCCGAGATGCATGCCGGGTTTCGCGAGTTGCGCATGGCGATGCCGATGAGCCTGTTCCGCGCCGCGGCCGGGGGTGGCGCGACCCCGGGCGCGCTGGCCGATATCGCGCGGATCGAGGCGATCTGGGCCGATACGCGGCAGCGTTTCGGCGCCGGTGGCCCGTTCCTGTTCGGGGCGGCGTTCGGCAACGCGGACGCCATGTATGCGCCGATCGTCGCCCGCCTGCTGACCTACCAGCCGCCTTTGTCCCGCGAGGCACAGGCCTATTGCGCGGCGGTCCGGGCGCATCCGCTGGTCGCCGCGTGGTATGACGCGGCGGCGGCGGAACCGGCCGCGTGGTTCATCGAGCGCTACGAACAGCCGGCCTGACGGGCGCGGGCGACACCGATGTGCTGCCCGCATGGTCGATCGCCCCGGCACAACCTATATAGCGGCTCAGCCACCTCGATTGTTCCGGAGATTTTGCCATGGCCGACGCGGCGCCCACCCCTGATCTCGTTCCGGTGACCGTGCTGACCGGCTACCTCGGCGCCGGCAAGACCACGCTGCTGAACCGCATCCTCAGCGAGAATCATGGCCGCAAATACGCCGTGGTGATCAACGAGTTCGGCGAGCTCGGCGTCGATAACGACCTCGTCGTGGACAGCGACGAGGAAGTCTTCGAGATGAACAACGGCTGCATCTGCTGCACCGTGCGCGGCGACCTGATCCGCATCGTCGGCGGCCTGATGAAGCGCCGCGACAAGTTCGACGGCATCATCATCGAGACCACCGGCCTCGCCAATCCCGCCCCGGTGGCACAGACCTTCTTCGTCGATGACGCGGTGCGCGCGAAGACCCGGCTCGATGCGATCGTGACGGTGGTGGACGCGAAACATCTGCCGCAACGCCTGCTCGACAGCCATGAGGCGCAGGATCAGATCGCCTTCGCCGACGTGATCGTGCTAAACAAGACCGACCTCGTGACGCCCGACGAACTCGACGCCGTCGAGGCGCAAATTCGGAAAATCAACAAGTTCGCCAAAATCCACCGAACCACCAAATCGGCCGTGCCGATCGCGGAACTGCTCGACCAGGGCGCGTTCGATCTCAAGCGGGTGTTGGCGCACAGCCCCGACTTCCTGACCGACGACGCGCACGAGCATAACGACGAGATCGCCAGCATGAGCTTCGAGGTCACGACACCGATCGACCCCGAGCGGTTCAACGCCTGGATCGGCGCGTTGCTGGCCGAGAAGGGGCAGGACCTGCTGCGCACCAAGGGCATCCTGTCCTACCAGGGCGAAGATCGTCGCTTCGCGTTCCAGGCGGTGCACATGATCGCCGACGGCGATTTCATCGGCCCTTGGAAGGCCGGCGAACCGCGCACCAGCCGCCTGGTGTTCATCGGCCGCAACCTCAATCGCCCGCAACTGCGGCGCGGCTTCGAATCCTGCCAGGTCGCCTGATCGATGGGCCAGACTGTCTCGGCCGATCACCTGCTGGAGACCCGCGGCATCGCGAAATCGCTCGATGCGTTCGTGGTGGCGGCGTCGTTCGATCGGGATGGGGACGCGGTCGCTTTCGCGTTGGGCGATGGCTCGCTGCGGCTGGCCCGGGTCGGGGCCGAGGACTGGACCGAGGTCGCCGCCCATGACGGTGGCGCGCTGGCGCTGGCCTGCGATGCGACCCCGTCGGGCTGGCTCAGCGGCGGTGACGACGGCCGTTTTGTGCGCGTCGCCGCCGACGGCGCTGTGTCCGAGGTGGCGCGATACGGGATGAAGTGGGTCGAGCATGTCGCGAGCTTCAGCGACGGCAAAGCCCGGCTGACCGGCTGCGCGGTCGGCCGCAATGTCCATTTGTTCGACGCGGCGGGCAGCCTCATCAAGACACTGGCGCATCCCTCCACGGTGACCGGCTTCGTGTTCGATCCCAAGGGCAAGCGGGTGGCCGCGTCGCACTATGGCGGCGCCAGCATCTGGTTCGTCGCGTCGAAATCCGACAATCCGCGCAAGCTCGACTGGAAAGGCAGCCATATCGGCATCGCGATGAGCCCCGACGGCGGCAACGTGGTGACGGCGATGCAGGAGAACGCCTTGCATGGCTGGCGACTGGCCGATGGACAGCATATGCGCATGAGCGGCTACCCATCGAAGACCAGCGCGTTGTCGTTCACCCGGAACGGCAAGTGGCTGGCCTCGTCGGGGGCCGAGTCGATCGTGTTGTGGCCGTTCTTCGGCGGCGGCCCGATGGGCAAGGCGCCGACCGAACTGGCTGGCGGCGATAATGTGCTGTGCACCACGCTGGCCTGCCATCCAACCTATGAGGCGGTGGCGGCCGGCTTCTCCGACGGCCTGGTGGTGATGGCTGACATCACTACCCAGCGCATCCTGCCGGTGGCGGGGCCGGGGCGCGGACCGATCTCGGCAATGGCCTGGAGCTCGGACGGGGTGCACCTCGCGTTCGGCACGGAGACCGGGTTTGCGGCGGTGGTGGATTTTTCGAAAAGGTAAAGTGTCTTCTTTTTCTGAAGAAAAAGAAGCAAAAAGACTTTTATCCGATAAGCTCTATTCTTCACGGATGGACGTTCTTTGGTTCTTTCTTTCAAGAAAGAACACTTCTTTCTATTCTGTTAGAATAGCCCGGTAATTTCCCCCGCCGCGGTCAAGTGAATCGCCTCCGCCGCCGGTACTCTGGGCAGGCCGGGCATCGTCATGATGTCCCCGGCGATCGCCACCACGAACCCAGCACCGGCTGACAGGCGCACGTCGCGCACCGGCAGCACGTGGCCTTCCGGGGCGCCGAGCAGGGTGGGATCGGCGCTGAAACTATATTGGGTTTTGGCGATGCACACCGGCAGGTCGCCGAACCCGGCCGCCTCATAACTGGCCAGCTTGCGCAGGACCGCCGGTGCGAGCGCCACGTCGGAGGCCCGATAGATCTGGCGGGCCACCGTGCGGAGCTTGTCGGCGAGCGGCATGGCGTCGGGGTAGATCGGCTGGAAGCGGGCGGACTTGTCGGCGATCCGCGCCTGCACGGCGCGCGCGAGGTCGGCGGCGCCGGCGGCACCGTCGCCCCAGTGCGTGCACAGGCAGGTCTCGGTGTCCTGTTCCGCCATGACCGCGCGGACGGCGGCGATCTCGGCGTCGGTGTCCGAGGTGAATCGGTTGAGCGCCACCACCACGGGCAGGCCGAATTTCCGCAGATTGGCGACATGGCGCCCGAGATTGGCGATGCCGCGGCCGACGGCGGCGACATCCTCGCGACCGAGCGCGGTCTTGGCCACGCCGCCGTGCATTTTCAGCGCGCGCACGGTCGCGACGACCACGGCACAGGCCGGCGCCAGGCCCGCCTTGCGGCATTTGATGTCGAGGAATTTCTCGCCGCCCAGATCGGCGCCGAACCCCGCCTCGGTCACCACGATATCGGCGAGCTTGAGGCCCAGCGAGGTGGCCATCACCGAGTTGCAACCGTGCGCGATGTTGGCGAACGGCCCGCCATGCACGAGGGCCGGGGAGCCGGCCAGCGTCTGCACCAGGTTGGGCATCATCGCGTCCCGCAACAGTGCCGCCATCGCGCCGTCCGCCTTGATGTCACGGGCGGTGACGAAGCTGCCATCGCGGCGGGAGGCCACGATCATCCGGCCGAGTCGGTCCTGCAGGTCATCGAGGTCGCGCGCCAGGCAGAACACCGCCATCACCTCGGAGGCGACGGTGATGTCGAAGCCATCCTCGCGCGGCACGCCATTGGCGACACCGCCGAGTCCGTCGACGATGTTGCGCAGCGAGCGGTCGTTCATGTCGAGCGCCCGGCGCCAGGTGATGCGGCGCGGATCGATCTCGAGCGCGTTGCCCCAATAGAGATGATTGTCGAGCATGGCCGCCAGCAGGTTGGCGGCCGAGGTGATGGCGTGGAAATCGCCGGTGAAATGCAGGTTGATCTCGTCCATCGGGGCCACCTGCGCGTAGCCGCCGCCGGTCGCGCCGCCCTTGACGCCGAAGCACGGCCCGAGGCTGGGTTCGCGCAGGCAGATCATGCTGTTGTGCCCGGCGGCGCGCAGCGCGTCGCCGAGGCCGATGGTAGTGGTGGTCTTGCCCTCGCCGGCCGCCGTCGGGCTGATGCCGGTGACCAGCACCAACGCGCCATCGGCGCGCGCCTGCTGCGCCGCGATGAACGCGAAATCGAGCTTGGCCTTGTAGCGGCCGTACGGGATCAGGGCGGCTTCGGGGATGCCGGCCGCGGCGGCGATGTCGGCGATCGGCCGCAGGGTGGCGGCACGGGCGATGTCCAGATCGGTACTCATTCAGGCGGCCGCCAGCTTGCGGGCGCCGCGATGGCGCACGCCGATCTCAGCGAGGGCGGCGTCCGCCGCCGTGGTGAAGGCGCGCATATCGTCCGGCGTGACGGCACCGATGCAGCCGACGCGAAAGCTGGGCGCCGGGGTGTTATAGAAATTGCTGATCAGGAAGCCGCGGCGTTTCAGCGCGTCGACGAAGCCCTGCAGCGACCAGGCCGGGTCATCGGGCGCCTGCACGTTCAGCACGATCGGGCCCTGGATCGACAATGGCAGGCACGGCTCCAGGCCGATGCCGCGCATGCCGGCGTGCAGCGTGTCGGCGTTGGCGCGGTAGCGGGCGAGGCGGCCCGGCTGGCCACCCTCGGCATCGAAGAAATCCAGCGCCACGGCGAACGCGGCGGCGACTTGGATCGCCGGGGTGAAGCGGAAACTGCCCCAGCCGTTGGCCTCATGGTTGGCCAGAATGTCGGCGAGATCGAACGACCAGCTGCCGGCCTGCCCGGCGCCGGCGCGCAGCCGGTCGATGCGGGCCACCGCGAAGCCCAGGCCGGGCAGACCTTCCAGGCATTTGTTGGTGGTGAACACGACGGCATCGATCTCGGGTTGGGTGGCCAGATCGAGTGGCAGCGCGCCGAACGCCGACACGGCGTCGAGGATCATGCGCCGGCCGGCGGCGCGTACCGCCGCACCGATCGCCAATGCGTCATGGATGATGCCCGAGCCGGTCTCGCTGTAGACCAGCCCGACATGGCCGATGCTAGGGTCGGCCGCCAACGCGGCGGCAACCGCGGCCGGTGACGTGGCGCTCCCCTCCGGCACGGCAAGGCTGACCGGGACGCGGCCGGCCTCGCGGGCCAGGCGCGCCATGCGGTCGGCATAGGCGCCGATCGCCGGGATCAGGATGCGCCCGCCCGGCGGGACCAGGCTGCGCAGCGCCGCCTCGGTCGCGAAATGGCCGCAACCCTGCAAGGTAAGCGGTGCGTGCTCGCCGGGCACACCGCCGGCGATCGCCAGCACGCGCTGACGCACATCGATATACAGCGGCCGAATCTCATTGTCCCACGGGGCATAATCCAGCGCCATGGCCTGGCGCACCTCCGGCCGGGTGGTCACGGGGCCGGGGATCAGGAGCAGCATCGGACTTCGCCTTATTCTTCGCGGCCGCGGCCGGGGGCAGGGGTGGGCAAATCGGCAGGCTGTCCATCGCACACAGTTGGGGCAGAATCCAGGCACGGATGTTTTGCCGGAGGTCCGTTGGGGTGCCATAATGGGAGCATGACCTTGCCCTTCACCTTGCCGGACTGGCTGCCCTGGTGGTCGGTACTCGTCGTGCTGGTTCCCGTGCTGATCTATCTGCTGGCGTTCCTGGCGATGCCGTTCAGCACGATCGGGATCAAGGCGCGGCTCGATCAGCTCGACGCGCGATTCGACGAGCTGCAGGACGAGATCCGCGCCATGCCCCATCGCATGCCGCTGGAGCGCGGGCCGCAGCGCGCCGCCGAGCCGCGTGGAAACGGCTTTTGGGCGCCGGAAACACGCGACTTCGCCCCCTCCAGGGTAGAGCCGGCCAGGGTAGAGCCGGACCATCCCGAGGATCCCGCCGTCGCCGACCTGCCCCCGGACCTGCCCCGGGACCTGCCGGCGGAGCAGCCGGCGTACCGCCCGCCGCCACCGCCGGACGCGCGAGCGCCACGTCCGCGGGTGGAGATGCCGCGCATGGACCTGTCGCCAGACACCGGATCACGCGCCGCCCGGCCTGCGCCGGTGACACCCGGCCGCTCGGGTCGCGGGCCGGCGCCGAATGATCCGCCGCGCCGCCCGCCCCTGCGGCGCGATGATCCGTCGGGTCGCGCCGAACCGCGCATCGAATGGCCGCGGTGAGCGACCGCGCCCGCATCTGACCGCGCTTACGCCGATGTCGGACATGCTGGAGCGGGCGGTGGTGCCGGTCGAACGCATCTGCTTCGTGGCGTCCCCCGCGCCATTGGCGCTGGAAAGCCGTGACCGACTGGTCGCCCGCTATGGTGACTGCGCGGCACGGGACGCCGAGGTGATCGTCTCGCTGGGCGGCGACGGCCTGATGCTGGAGACGTTGCATCGCACGCTGGGCCGCGATGTGCCGGTCTACGGCATGAATTGCGGGTCGGTTGGCTTCCTCATGAACGAGTTCAGCGAGCTCGATCTGCCGCTGCGCCTGGCGCGCGCGCAGCCCGCGGTGCTGCATCCCCTGCGCATGCATGCGGTGACCGAGACCGGCGACATCCATGAGGCGGTGGCGCTGAACGAGGTGGCGCTGCTGCGCCAGGTCGGCCAGACCGCCAAGATCCGCATCACCGTCGATGGACGGGTGCGGCTGGAGGAGCTGATGTGCGACGGGGTGATCGTGGCGACGCCGGCCGGCTCGACCGCTTATAATCTGTCGGCGCATGGCCCGATCGTGCCGCTGTCGGCGAATTTGCTGCCGCTGACGCCGATCAGCGCGTTCCGCCCGCGTCGCTGGCGCGGGGCGCTGCTGCCGAGCAGCGCGGAGGTGGTGTTCGAGGTGCTGGAAAGTCTGAAACGGCCGGTGGCGGCGTCGGCCGATTCGACGGAGGTCCGCGACGTGGTGTCGGTATCCGTGCGTGAGGACCGGGAGATCCAGGTCCAGGTGCTGTTCGACCCGGATCATGGGCTGTCCGAGCGCATTCTGGCGGAACAATTCACCGTGTGACGCCCGCCGCTCCCCAGGAAACCGCCGCTTGGGGGGATGCGCGGGAGCATCCCCCCAAGCGGGGGGCTTCACATTCTAATGCAGATGCACCAGCTGTTCGGTGTGGCGCCATTCGCCGGGGCTGATGATGCCGACGGCGGCGACCCGCACGGAATGCAACCGCCCCTCGATCTTGTCCCGCCAGAACCCGAGAAATTTGTGCAGGACGGGATATTCGGGCGCGATATCCAGCTCCTGCCAGACGAAGCTCTGCAATACCGCGGGGTGATCGGGGAGATGATAGAGGATCTCGGCCGTGGTCAGGCGGTATCCCTGAAGCTGCAGCTGCATCGGGCTATGGGCATTGACCTGCATCAGTGTCTCCGTTCGGGGGACGCCCTATAAGGGCGTCGTTGCGAAGAGCGGCGGGGAGCCGTGCGGTGTCACCACTGGTCGTCTGGGATTCTCCCGATGTCGCGACTGTCGCGCGACTGTCATGAAGAATGCCTGAAGGAACCCCGCTTTGGGCAAGGGAAAAGTTAATCATTACAGATGATTGGCACTCTTGTCCCGAGAGTGCTGCCGATCGCTTGACTTGCCGACCCAAACTGACTAGATCGCTGGCACTCTCCTTGAGGGAGTGCTAACAACCCGGCGCGATGGCGATGGCAACACGCGGTCCGCCACAGCTATTCATTCGATAATCAGGAGCGTTCCGCATGAAGTTCCGTCCTCTGCACGACCGGGTCGTGGTCCGGCGTCTGAACGCTGAAGAGAAGACCTCCGGTGGGATCATCATCCCCGACACCGCCAAGGAAAAGCCGATGGAAGGCGAAGTGATCGCCGTCGGCGCCGGCGCCCGCAACGAGGCTGGCCAGATCGTGGCCCTCGATGTCAAGGCCGGTGACCGCATCCTGTTCGGCAAATGGTCCGGCACCGAGGTCAAGCTCGATGGCGAGGAGCTGCTGATCATGAAGGAGTCCGACATCATGGGCATCATCGAAGGCACGCCGGCGACCAAGAAGAAGGCGGCGTAAGCCCTTTCTCCCCAATCGACGCACCCGCCTCTGATCCAATCATCAACTAGGGAATATTAACATGGCAGCCAAAGACGTACGTTTCGGCGGCGACGCTCGCGCCCGGATGCTGCGCGGCGTGGACATTCTGGCCGACGCGGTGAAGGTGACGTTGGGACCCAAGGGCCGCAACGTGGTGATCGACAAGAGCTTCGGCGCTCCGCGCATCACCAAGGACGGCGTGACCGTCGCCAAGGAAATCGAGCTTGCCGACAAGTTCGAGAACATGGGCGCGCAGATGGTGCGCGAAGTGGCCAGCAAGACCAACGACATCGCGGGTGACGGCACCACCACGGCCACCGTGTTGGCGCAGTCGATCGTGCGTGAAGGCTCCAAGGGCGTGGCCGCCGGCATGAACCCGATGGACCTGAAGCGCGGCGTCGATCGCGCCGTGGCCGCGGTCGTCGAGGAGCTGAAGAAGCGCTCCAAGAAGATCACCACCCAGGCCGAGACGGCCCAGGTCGGCACCATCTCGTCGAACGGCGAGATCGAGATCGGCAAGATGATCGCCGAAGCCATGCAGAAGGTCGGCAACGAGGGTGTCATCACCGTCGAGGAAGCCAAGGGAATCCAGACCGAGCTCGACGTCGTCGAGGGCATGCAGTTCGACCGCGGCTATGTCTCGCCGTATTTCATCACCAACGCCGAGAAGATGGTGGTCGATCTGGATCAGCCCTACATCCTGATCCACGAGAAGAAGCTGTCGGGCCTGCAGCCGATGCTGCCGCTGCTCGAGAGCATCGTGCAGTCCGGTCGTCCGCTGCTGATCATCGCCGAGGACATCGAGGGCGAGGCGCTCGCCACGCTGGTGGTGAACAAGCTGCGCGGCGGCCTGAAGGTCGCGGCCGTGAAGGCGCCGGGCTTCGGTGATCGCCGCAAGGCGATGCTCGAGGACATCGCCATCCTGACCGGCGGCCAGGTGATCAGCGAAGACCTCGGCATCAAGCTCGAGACGGTGACGCTCGCCATGCTGGGCAAGGCGAAGAAGATCCTGATCGAGAAGGAAAACACCACGATCGTCGAAGGCGCTGGCAAGAAGGCCGACATCCTCGGCCGTTGCAACCAGATCCGCGCGCAGGTCGAGGAGACCACCAGCGACTACGACCGTGAGAAGCTGCAGGAGCGTCTGGCGAAGCTCGCCGGCGGTGTTGCGGTGATCCGCGTCGGCGGTTCGACCGAGGTCGAGGTGAAGGAGCGCAAGGATCGCGTGGACGACGCGCTGCACGCGACCCGTGCCGCCGTCGAGGAAGGCATCGTGCCGGGCGGCGGCGTCGCTCTGGCCCGCGCCAGCCTGATCCTGGCCAAGCTGAAGGCCGACAACGAGGACCAGAAGCACGGCATCGAGATCGTCCGCAAGGCGCTGCAGACGCCGCTGCGCCAGATCGCCGAGAACGCCGGTGAGGATGGTGCCGTGATCTCCGGCAAAGTGCTGGAGAAGGACGAGTATAACTGGGGCTTCGACGCGCAGAGCGGCGAGTTCAAGGACATGGTGAAGGCCGGTATCATCGACCCCACCAAGGTCGTGCGCACCGCCCTGCAGGACGCCGCTTCGGTGTCCGGCCTGCTGATCACCACCGAGGCGATGATCGCGGATCGCCCGGAGAAGAAGGCTCCGGCCGGCGGCCCTCCGGGCGGCGGCATGGGCGGCATGGGCGACATGGATTTCTGATCCACAGCGCCCGTCCGAGAGGACGAGACACTGGAAGGGCAGCCCGCGAGGGCTGCCCTTTTTGGTTTCGTAACCTGCAACGAAACCGGTCTCATGCCATGATTTCGCCTTATCGTTATGCTTGCGGATGTGGATTGACTCGTCTGCTGGTTTCTGCGCCAATTCAGGTGTGCAATCGTATTTTGGCTAGGCTTGCTGCGCTTCCGTCTGACTCGGGTGCCTTCAAGACACGTCCAAAGGCCCGGTTGTCTGAAGTATTGCGCGCTGTTGCGCGATGCCCACGACGGAGAGAGTTACGCAGCTATGGCTATCGGTACTGTTAAGTGGTTCAACACCACGAAGGGCTTCGGCTTCATTATGCCTCAAGATGGCGGCAAGGACGTTTTCGTCCATATTACCGCGGTCCAGGCAGCCGGGCTTCGGGGCCTCAATGAAGGCCAGAAGGTCAGCTATGAAGTCGAGATGGAGCGCGGCAAGGCTGCCGCAACCAACCTGAAGATCGCCTGACGCGGCCCAGACGCGTCAGGCACCCATAGCAGCGACAATGATCCCCTTGACCGTATCGTTCGATAGATCATCGAGCGCCACGGGCCTGGGGATATTTGCGTCCTATGGTCTGGCTTTGCTATCCGCGCCCCGGATCACCCGGGTCGCAATCACCCTGTAACAGCCCATCCCTGCGTGAGCGCCCTCACGTCAGATCCAAGGAGTCACCCACCAATGGCCATCGGTACTGTGAAGTGGTTCAACGCCACCAAAGGTTTCGGCTTCATCATGCCGCAGGACGGCGGCAAGGATGTGTTCGTGCACATCACCGCCGTGCAGGCTGCCGGCCTGAAGGGCCTCAATGACGGCCAGAAGGTCAGTTACGAAGTGGCCATGGAGCGCGGCAAGGCCGCCGCCACCAACCTGAAGCTGGCTTGATCTGATAGTCCATGGGTCGGTAACGGCCCATGGACTATGCCCATGCCTGTCGGAATTCAAAGCAAAGACAATACGTGTTCTTTCTTGAAAGAAAGAACCAAAGAACTTCTATCTATTGGTAACTCGACAGTCGCAACGATTTAGTCCCAATGGATAAAAGTCTTTTTGCTTCTTTTTCTTCAGAAAAAGAAGAACCTCTCTGCCTGCCCTGCGGCTAAACAGTCTGATGCCTGGCCCGCGCGCCGCGTTCGATCGCAGCCGTGATCAGCGGGTCGATGTTCAATTCTTCGCGCACGAATGCCAGCATGCGCAGGCTGTCCTGATCGGCGAACCGGTCGGCTGCCACCACCTCGCACGCCAGCGCGTACGCGGTCTCGCGCAGCCGCGGCTCCAGCGACTCACGGATCAGGTGGGCGGCATGACGCAGCCCCTCATCCTCCCGCAACAGATCCACCGCGGCCTGGGTCGCGGCATCCAGCCGACTGGTCGAGAAATCGTGAAACACCGGCAGGGTCTGCACCAGGCCGGACATCATGCCGATCTCCCGGTCGCTGATGCCGTCGCCGGCCGCGGCCACCAGCACCATCGTGCACACCAGCGCCTCCTGGGGATCCAGTCCGGTCCGGGCAAGCATCACAACCTCCATATCAGGCAATGAGCCTGACGGGTCGGCGGCGATCAATCAAGCGGCGCGGAAATTATGTTTCTGTCACGGGTCGAGCTCGGCCACTCATTGCAGCGGCACCTTGAAGCCCAGCGTGGGCGTCACCCCGAGCGGATTGCCCGAATGCCGACGTCCGGTGTCGTCGGACGCCGCGGACCCCGCGATGTAGCCTTGTCCGGGATGCACCACCTGGTGTTGCGTGGTGGCGATGCCCGGACCGAACTGCGCCTCGGTGGTCGGCAATTGGCGGGGCGGCGCCATGTCGATGTTGGGTGTGGGGGCGGGCACGAAGTCCTTCGCGGTCGGTGGACCACCCTCACTGGTCAGCGACGGCATATCGGCGTGCAGCATCACCAGCTTTTCGGCATTGGCCGGTGCGGCGACCGCGCTCGCGATCGCCACCAGCAAAGCGACGGCCGCGATGCACAGACTATGCGCGGGCATCACCAACCCCGTCCGCCAGCTGTCGCGTGCCGCGTGCATCCTCGGCGGGGTTGCCGGCGGGTGCCCCGAGCGGGCCGCTCGGCCGCTCCCGCCAGGCCTGCAGCGCCCAATGCACCGACGGGAAGGCGATCTCGTCCCATGGGATATCGTCCCAGGCGAACAGGCCGACGTCGGCACTTTCCGGGCCGGCGGCGAAGCTCGGCGCCCCCGCGAAGCGGGCGCGAAAGATCACCTGGACCTGGTCGATCCGGCTGATGCTGTAGATCGCGAGGATTCCGTCGAGACTGATGTCAGCGCAGGCTTCCTCGAAGGCTTCGCGCGTCGCGCCATCCTGCACGGTCTCGCCGCGTTCCATGTAGCCGGCCGGCAAGGTCCAGAAACCCCGTCGCGGCTCGATCGCGCGGCGACAGAGCAGGACCCGCTCCTGGTGGACGACGACGGAGCCGACGACGATTTTGGGGTTTTCATAGGCGACATAGCCGCATGACGAACAGACGGCCCGTTCCCGGTTGTCGCCGTCTGGAATTGTCATGGTGAAGCTGGCCATGCCAGGCAAAATGCCGCCGCTGGACAGGCGATGCAACCTTCAAGGGCTGATCCGCAGGTTAATTCGGTGCTGCGCTGCAGCGCCGCGCTCCGCCGTGGTCGCTAAACCGACAGGTCCAGCAATGAGCCGCGCGGGAGCGCCTGCCCCGGCGTCGATGGTCCGGCGGAGGTGCCGGGGGAGGGCTGACCGGCCGGCGGTCGCGGGGTGGCGGAGGGGGCGCCGGATTGCGCATCGGCCAGCCGCACCGCGGGGGATGGCACCGCGACGCGAGCCACGTCCGGTGCGGCGGAAAAGGCGGCGAGGGAGGCGGGCGAGATCATAGGCCTCAGTCTGGTCGGTACTGGGTTAAATTCCAGTTTACGCGGTCCCCGCGCGCGCCGTGTTCAGGCCGTCAGAGCGGCCACACCGGGGAGAATTTTGCCTTCCATCCATTCCAGGAAGGCGCCACCGGCCGAGGACACGTAGCTCATATCCTGCATCACGCCGGCATGCCGCAGGGCCGCCACCGTGTCACCGCCCCCAGCCACGCTGCGCAGCGTGCCGGCGCGCGTCGCCGCCGCCACCGCCTGGGCCAGCGCCACCGTCGCCGCATCGAACGGCGGCGTCTCGAACGCCCCGAGCGGACCGTTCCACACCAGTGTGCGCAGGCTTGGCAGCCGCGCCACCAGGGCCGCAACCGTCGCCGGACCGACATCCAGCATCATCGCGTCGGCCGGAATCGCCGCAACCGGCACCGTCGTGGTCGGCGGGTTGGCGCGGAATTCGGTCGCGGTCACGGCGTCCACCGGCAGCATGATCTCGCATCCCGCCGCCTGGGCACGCGCCAAAATCTCGCGGGCGGTCGCATGCATCTCCGCTTCCTGCAGCGAACGGCCGACGGCGATGCCCTGTGCTGCCAGGAAGGTGTTGGCCATCGCCCCGCCGATCATCAGAACATCGACGCGGCTGACCAGATTGCCGAGAAGTTCGAGCTTGGTGGAGACTTTGGCGCCGCCGACGATCGCCGCGACCGGGCGTTCCGGCCGTTCCAGGGCCGCCGTCAGCGCTTCCAGTTCGGCCTGCATCAACCGCCCGGCGTACGATGGCAGCAGGGCGGCGACACCCGTGGTGCTGGCATGCGCGCGATGCGCCGCGGAAAACGCATCGTTGACGAAGATGTGGCCGTGCGCCGCCAAGGCCGCGCTGAATGCCGGGTCATTGGCCTCGTCGCCCGGGTGGAAGCGTGTGTTCTCCAGCACCGCGACGTCCCCGTCAGCGAGATTCTCCACCACCTGCTGGGCGGGAACGCCCACGCAATCCTCGGCGAACCGCACTTTCCTTCCCAGCACCTCGCCGAGCGCCACGGCCATCGGCGCCAGCGACATCGCCGGCACACGCTGGCCCTTCGGCCGGTCGAAATGGCTGACCACCACCACCCGCGCGCCGCGCGTGGAAAGTTCCCGAATGGTGGGGGACAGCCGCTCGATGCGGGTGAGGTCGCCGATCCGCCCGTCGCGCAGCGGCACGTTGAGGTCGGCGCGCAGCAGCACGCGCCGGCCGGCGACGTCGAGCCCGTCAAGCGTGCGATAGGTCACGCCGACAGGCTGCCCAGCAGGGCGGCGGTGTCGGACATCCGGTTGGAAAAGCCCCATTCATTGTCGTACCACGACAGCACCCGCACCAGCCCGCCATCGACCACCGCGGTCTGGGTGGCGTCGAACGTCGAGGACGCCGGCACGTGGTTGAAGTCGGCCGACACCAGCGGGGCGGTGTTGTAGTCGAGGATGCCCTTGAGCGCGCCCTCGCTGGCCGCCCGCATCGCGGCGTTCACGCTGTCCTTGGTGGCCGGTTTGGCCAGCACGACATCGAGCGAGACCAGCGACACGTTGGGTGTGGGCACGCGGATCGCGCTGCCGTCCAGCTTGCCCTTCAGCGCGGGGATCACCAGGCCCATGGCGCGTGCCGCCCCGGTGCTGGTCGGGATCATCGACACCGCGGCGGCGCGTGCCCGGTGCAGATCCTTGTGCAGCGTGTCCACCGTGTTCTGGTCGCCGGTGTAGGAGTGGATGGTCAGCATGTAGCCGCGCAGGATGCCGAATTCGTCCTGCAGCACCTTGGCCACGGGGGCCAGACAATTGGTGGTGCAGGAGGCGTTCGAGACCACCGTCATGTCCGCTGTCAGCACCTGATGGTTGACGCCATAGACGATGGTCGCGTCGACGCCGTCGGCGGGTGCCGAGATCAGCACCTTGCGGGCGCCGGCCGCGATCAGCGCCGAGGCGCTCTCCTTGGTGGTGAAGCGGCCGGTGCATTCCAGCGCCACATCGACGCCCTGGTAGGGCACTTGTGTCGGATCGCGCTCGGCGGAGACGCGGATCGGCCCGTAGACCCGGCCATTATGGCGCACCGTGATCCGGTCGCCGTCGACGCTCACCTCGCCGGGGAAGCGGCCGTGCACACTGTCATAGCGCAACAGATGGGCGTTGGCCTCGACGCTGCCGAGGTCGTTGATGGCGATCACCTCGACATCGGAGCGCCCGCTCTCGACGATCGCGCGCAGCACCAGCCGCCCGATGCGCCCGAATCCATTGATCGCGACCTTCACAGCCATGCTGTCCCACCCTTCTTCCTATGTGTCAGACGACGACGCGTCGCCGCACGGCCGCCGCGATCGCGTCGGCGGTAATGCCGAAATGCCGATAGAGATCCTCGAACGGGGCCGACGCGCCGAACCCGGTCATGCCGATGAACACGCCATCGGCGCCCAACCAACGCTCCCAGCCGAACCCGCCGGCGGCCTCGATGCCGACGCGGGGCGCGCCGCCCAGCACGCTGGCACGCCATGCCTCGTCCTGCAGCGAGAACAATTCCCAGCACGGCAACGAGACGACCGCCGCCTTGATGCCCTCGGCGGCCAGCAGCTCCCGCGCCGTCATGGCGATCGCGAGTTCGCTGCCGGAGGCGATCAATGTGGCCTGGCGCGGCCCATCCGCCTCGGCGAGCACATAGCCGCCGCGCGCCGAGCGGTTTTCCACGACGTCGCCGCGCAGGCAGGGCAACGCCTGGCGCGACAAGGCCATCAGGCTGGGGCCGTCGGCGCGGCGGATCGCCAGCTCCCAGCATTCGGCCACTTCCATGGCGTCCCCTGGGCGGAACATGAACAAATTGGGCATCGCGCGCAGGCTGGCGAGATGCTCGACCGGCTGATGCGTCGGGCCATCCTCGCCGAGACCGATGGAATCGTGGGTCAGGACATGGATCACCCGCTGGCGCATCAGGGCGGCCAGCCGCAAGGCGGGGCGCATATAGTCGGTGAACACGAAAAAGGTGCCGGCATACGGGATCAGCCCGCCATGCAACGCCATGCCGTTCATCGCGGCCGCCATGCCGTGTTCGCGGATGCCGTAATGGACATAGCGGCCGCCGTAATTGCCCGGCGCCACGCTGGCCATCCCCTTCACCCAGGTGAGGTTGGAGCCGGTCAGGTCCGCCGAGCCGCCGACCAGTTCGGGGATCGCCGGCACCAGCATTTCCAGCGCCTTCTGGCTGGCCTGGCGACTGGCGAGCTTCGGACGGCTGGCGGCGATGCTGGCGCGCAGGGTGGCGACCGCCTCGTGAAACCCGTCCGGCAGCCGTCCGGCCATCACCCGTTCGAATTCCGCGCGCATCGGATGGCGGGCGAGCCGCTTCAGCCACGCGCGACGCGGGCCCGCGCCGCGCGCGCCGCTGGCCTGCCACTGGGCCGCGAGCGCGTCCGGCACCTCGAACGGCGCGTGCTCCCACCCTAGCGCCGCCTTCGCGCCGCGCGCCTCCTCGGCACCCAGCGGGGCGCCGTGCGCGGCGGCGGTGCCCGCCTTGGTGGGGGCGGACAAGCCGATGATGGTGCGGCAGGCGATCAGCGTCGGCTTCTTCGAGCGCACGGCGGCGGACATGGCGGCCGCGATCTGCGCCGGGTCGTGGCCGTCGATCCGCTTGGTGGCCCAGCCATAGGCGGCGAACCGCTTCAGTTGGTCGTCCGAGGTCGACAGCGAAATGTCGCCATCGATGGAAATGGCATTGTCGTCCCACAGCACCGCGAGCTTTTCCAGCCGCAAATGCCCCGCCAGCCCGGCTGCCTCGTGGCTGATGCCCTCCATCAGGTCGCCGTCGGACGCGATCACCCAGGTGCGGTGATCCACCAGGCTGCGGCCGAAGCGCGCCGCCAGCAGCCGCTCCGCCAGCGCCATGCCGACGGCGGTCGCGATCCCCTGGCCGAGCGGGCCGGTGGTGGTCTCAATGCCGGGATGCTCGCCGAATTCCGGATGCCCGGCGGCAGGAGAATGCAGCTGGCGAAACCGCTTCAACACGTCGATGCCCATGCCGGCATGTCCGGTCAGATGCAGCAGGCTGTAGAGCAGCATCGAGCCGTGACCGGCGGACAGCACGAAGCGATCGCGGTCGGGCCAGCGGGGATCGGCCGCGTCGAACTTCAGAAAGCGCCGCCAAAGGCTGGTGGCGACATCGGCCATGCCCATCGGCATGCCGGGGTGGCCGGATTTCGCCGCCTCGACCGCATCGATCGCCAACGCCCGGACGGCATCCGCCAACCGCCGTTCCTGGGTGCTCGGGCGCGCCAGGATCGCCGCCTGCGCGGCCAAAGCCGGGTTGTCCGTCGCGATTTCGGCGATCGAGGCCATTCATCCTCCGGTGATCAGCCCTGCGGCTATTAGAAGGGGCACCGCGCGGAGGCAAGACCGCGGCGGCGACGTCGCCGCATTAACAAGACGACAAGCCTTTGCACCATCGACCCGTTCCGCTTAGGGTGCATGCCAGCCACGCAAAATCGTGGTATCCAATCATCGGGGGGACGATTTTCATGTTCAAGCGCACCTTGCTCGCGGGCACCGCCAGTCTGGCTGTGGCCCTGACATTGGCGGCCGCACCGGCGCACGCCCAGATCCAGATCGCGGCGGCCGGCCCGATGACCGGCGAATATGCGAGCTTCGGCCAACAATTGAAGGAAGGGGCCGAGCTGGCGGTGGCCGACATCAACGCGCATGGCGGCGTGCTCGGCCAGCAGCTTGTGCTGAATATCGGTGACGACGCGTGCGATCCGAAGCAGGCGGTGTCTGTCGCCAACGGGTTTGCCGCCAAGAAGGTGGTGTTCGTGGCTGGACATTTCTGCTCGTCGAGCTCGATCCCGGCGAGCAAGGTCTACACCGACGAGGGGATCCTGATGATCACCCCGGCGTCGACCAATCCGAAATTCACCGACGATGGCGCGTGGAACCTGTTCCGCACCTGCGGACGTGACGATCAGCAGGGCAAGGTCGCCGGCGACTACATGGCCCGCGAATTCAAGAGCCGCAAAATCGCGATCCTCAACGACAACACCGCCTATGGCAAAGGCCTGGCGGACGAGACCAAGAAGAATCTGAACGCCGATGGCGTGAAGGAGGCGATGGATGCCGCCTATGTCCCCGGCGAGAAGGATTATTCCTCACTGGTCAGCCGCATGAAGCAGGCCGGCATCGATGTGATCTATGTCGGCGGCTATCATACCGAGACCGGACTGATCATGCGTCAGGCCAAGGAGCAGGGCATGAACGTGACCGTGGTGGGCGGCGACGCGCTGGTCACCAAGGAGTTCTGGCAGATCACCGGCGCCTCGGGCGAGGGGGCGATCATGACCTTCCCGTCCGACCCGCGGCTGCGCCCGTCGGCGGCGGCCGTGGTGAAGGAGTTCAAGGACAAGAACATCGATCCCGAGGGCTACGTGCTCTATACCTATGCGGCCATTCAGGAATGGGCCGCCGCCGCGACCAAGGCCGGCAGCACCGATCCCAAGAAGGTCGCCGCCACGCTCAAGGCGGGCAAATGGGATACCGTCCTCGGCCCGATCTCCTACGACAAGAAGGGTGATGTGACGGTGTCGGACTACGTGTTCTACATCTGGCACGACGGCAATTACGCGCAGATGTGAGCCGAGCCTGGTGTGGCGGACCCGACGCTGCCCTCCGAGCGTCGGGTCGATCGCCCCGCCAACTCAACGCCTACGGTGCGGCGGTCTGCCCCGCACCGGTGTAGAGTTGCGGCCAGCGGCGCTGCACCACCGGACCGTCACTCGCATAGGCGAAGCAGGTGTTCACCAGCCGGCTGGCGCCCTCCAGGCTCGCCGGCCGACCCTCCGGGGCCTGGTCCGGCCGATAATCCGGATCCTTCTCGGTCTTCCGCCGCACCTTCATCGACCACATCGTCTGAAACGCCGTCGTCGCCACCTGCTGCAACAGCTCGCGCAAATGCGTGCACCCCTCGGTGCCCCCCAGCCGCTGGTTGGCGGCCTTGAGAAACCCCGCCTGGATCGACAACCCCGCCAAGCGCGTGAAACTCTCGGCGCCATGCGGGCAGATGCTGAACGGGCCGTGCTCGGTCGATGCCTCGCTGGCGATGATCGTCATCCCCATATCGACCGTCAGCCGCACCCACATCTCATGCAACGGCTCGCCAACCTCGACCGTCCCGCGATCCGTGTTGCTGAACGGATGGCTCTTGAGGTCCCGCAAATGCGCCTCGATGTCCATCAGCCCGTCGGCGCGCCGATAGCCGCGCACCTGGATGTCGCGCAGATGCAGCTGCTCTCGCTCGACCGACTGGCTCAACGGCATCTCGCACTCCTCAGGGTTCGCACCGTCCTACGATACGCTGCACTGCAGCATAAATCATCTGTGACCCCGATCAGGCAGGAACAAGATCAGGCCGGCGGCTCGCCGGGGATCGGAACCGCCTCTAAACTCTGCATCAACGCCGTCACTTCGCCGATCGCGGCCTCGGTCTCGGCCCGGTCGCGACCTTTCGCGACGATCGCAACGCCGTTGCCGGTCGGCCGGTAATACGGATAGCTGCCCAGGTCCAACGCCGGATAGCGCGTCTGGATGCTGCCCAGCCCCTCGGCAATCCGCCCCTCCGCCAACCCCGCCGCATAGACCGCCGACGAAACCACAGGCGCCCCGCCAACCAGGCTCGGCGCCAGGCTGTCGAACATCGCCTGCATGATCCGCGGCACGCCCGCCATCACATGCACATTGCCGATGGTGAACCCAGGCGCCACCGAAATCGGGTTGTCGATCAACGACGCGCCGCGCGGCATCGTCGCCATCCGCTGCCGCGCCGCGTTGAACTCACTGGCATTCTTCGCATACTGCGCCGCCATCCGCGCCCACGCCTCGGGGTGCGGCTCCCACGGCACCCCGAACGCGGCGGCGACACACTCGCTGGTGATGTCGTCATGCGTCGGTCCGATGCCGCCCGTGGTGAACACATGGTCGAACCGCGCGCGCACCTCGTTCACCGTGCCGATGATGGTCTCCGGAACATCCGGAATCACCCGAACCTCGCGCACCGGAATCCCCAGATCGCCGAGCCGTGATGCCAGAAAGCGAATGTTCAAATCCTGCGTCCGCCCCGACAACACCTCGTTGCCAATGACCACCACACACGCCACCGGATCCACCATGCCCCGCATCTCCCTCTAGCCCCGGAGGGCGTTAGCGTCGGTTTCAGCACGGAAGGCCAGGGCTCTGCCCTGGACCCGCCAAGGGCGAAGCCCTTGGAACCCCCCTGTTCTTCAAATATTGGGTTCCAAGGGCTCCGCCCCTGGTGGGGTCGAGGGGCAAAGCCCCCGCCTTCCTTGCTGGGACCAACGCTAACGCCCTCCGGGGCCTAGAGGAAGTCGCGGAGCAGGGGGATGAGGGGCAGATCGGCGTCGGGCATGGGGTAGGTTGCGAGTTTGTCCGGGCGCACCCAGGCGAGGGTTTGGGCTTCGCGCGGGGTTGGGGTGCCGCGCCAGCGGCGGCACAGGAACAGCGGCATCAGCAGGTGGAAGCTGTCATAGGCGTGTGAGGCGAAGGCGAATGGCGCCAGGCAGTTGCTGGCGACGTCGATGCCGAGTTCTTCGCGCAGTTCGCGGATCAGGGCGGCTTCGGGGGTTTCGCCGGGCTCGAGTTTGCCGCCGGGGAATTCCCACAGGCCGGCCATGCTTTTGCCTTCCGGCCGGCGCGCGAGCAGCACACGGGTATCGCTGTCGATCAGCGCGCAGGCGGCGACCATCAGCAGCGGCCTGGCGTCGTCTGGCGCAAGTGAGGGCGTGACGGGGGCCGAGAGGTCGGCTCGGGTGGCTTCGAAGCGCAGCACGCGGTGTTTGCCGCCGCGGGCTTGGAACATCTCCTCGCCGTCGCCGACGTGGCGGAAGCCGATATGGCGCAGCACCGCTATGGAGCCGGCATTGTCGGTGACAGCTTGGGCTTCCAGCCGGGCGATATCGAGGTTGGCGAGCGCCCAGCGGCACAGCCGGCTGGCGGCTTCGCGAGCGATGCCGAGACCCCAGAATGTGCGGCCGACCCAGTAGCCGAGTTTGGCCGCCCGCTTGTCGCGATCGAGCCGGATGCCGACGCTGCCCACGATGGCTTGGGCGGGATCGTCGTTGCGGGTGATGGCAAGATGGAATTCGCTTCCGTCGCGCAGCGCCGTGTCAGTGTAGGCGATCCACGCGTCGGCGTCCTTGCGGGGATAGGGGTAGGGCACGACGGCCAGGTTGCGGCAGACTTCCCAGTCGTTGATCAGCCGGTGCAGGTGGGCGGCGTCGTCACCGCGAAACGGTCGCAGCGTCAGCCGCGCCGTCGTAAGCGGCGTAAAATCCAGCGCGAGGTGGGGTTGCTCCAGGCTCAGCTGCGGTAGCTTCCGTTGATATCGATGTAGCCGTGCGTGAGGTCGCAGGTCCAGGCGGTGGCGCGGCCGCGACCTAGGCCGATTTCGACCGCGATATGCACCTCGCGCCCCTTCATGTGCGCGACCACCGGCGCTTCGTCATAGCCGGGCACCAGGCCGCCGTCGCGGGCCATCCAGGTACCCCCGACGGCGACGCCGATCAGGTCGCGATCGGCCGGTTCGCCGGCCTTGCCGACCGCCATGACGATGCGGCCCCAATTGGCGTCCTCGCCGGCGATCGCGGTTTTCACCAACGGCGAGTTGGCGATCGACATAGCGATGCGTTTGGCGGATTTGCCGGAGACGGCACCGGTGACGTCGATGCGCACCAGCTTTTGCGCGCCTTCGCCGTCGCGGATTACCTGCAGCGCGAGGTCGAGCAGCAGGGCATCGAGCTGGGCCGCGAAGTCGCGGAGGATGGCGCCGCCCTCGGCGGGAACGCGGGCGTGGCGGGTCTGGCCGGTGGCGAATAGCAGCACGGTGTCGGATGTCGAGGTATCGCTGTCCACCGTGGTGCGGTTGAAGCTGGTGTCGACGCCGCGCTTGAGCATTTTTTGTAGGGCGGCGCTGGGGATTTTGGCGTCGGTAAACACGAAGCACAGCATGGTCGCCATATCCGGCGCGATCATGCCGCTGCCTTTGGCGATGCCGGTGATGCGTACCTCCGCGTCGCCGATCCGCGCCGTGCGGGTGACCGCCTTGGGAAAGGTGTCGGTGGTCATGATGCCGCGGGCGGCGGCTTCCCAGCCATCGGCCGTCAGGCTCGCTTGCAGTTTCGGCAAAGCCGCGGTGATCCGCTCGTAGGGCAGCAATTCGCCGATCACACCGGTGGAGGCCAGGAACACCTGCTTCGCCGGGCAGTCGGCGAGCTGCGCCATGGCCGCGGCGGTGGCCCGTGTCGCGTCCGCCCCGGCGCGGCCGGTGAACACGTTGGCGTTGCCGGCATTGACCACCAGCGCCCGCGCGCGGCCGCCGGTGAGCGCCTTGCGGCACCAATCCACTGGCGCGCCGGGACATTTGCTCGAGGTGAACACGCCGGCGACCGTGGTGCCGGCCGCGAGCTCCGCCATCACCACGTCCGTGCGGCCTTTATAGCGGACCCCGGCGGCGGCGGCGGCCAGCCGCACGCCGGCGATGGGCGGCAGCGTCGGCAGGGCGACGGCGAGTGGCGAGATCGGCGACGCCATGCCGCTATTTCGTCGCTTTGGGCGCGGTGGCCGGGGCGTCGGACGCGGCCGGCGTCTGGTCGGGCGCCTGGGCCGGCGTAGGGGCAGGCGTGGGGGCAGCGGGCGCCTGCAGCGGCGAGCCGTCCGGATTATAGCGCTCGATGGTCACACCGACCTTCGACTCCGCGAGCACCCGCTGCACCGCGTCCTGGATCAGTTTTTGGCGCAGATCGTCATGTACCTCGGCGAAGGTCGGGGCCGGGGATGCGCGTCGCCCCTCGAGCTTGATGATGTGCCAGCCATACTGGGTGTGCACCGGCTTGTCGGTGATCTGGCCGGGCTTCAGCGCGAAGGCGGCGGCCGAGAATGCCGGCAGCATGTCGCCCTTCTTGAACCAGCCGAGATCGCCCCCGGTGGCGGCTCCTGGATCGCTGCTGCGGGCTTTGGCCAGCGCCGCGAAATCCCCGCCCTTCTTGAGTTCGGCGATGATCTTCACCGCGTCGGCCTCACTCGACACCAGGATGTGGCGGGCGTGCACCTCTTCCTCGCCGGTTTTGCCGGCGACGGTCTTGTCGTATTCGGCGCGGATCGCCGCCTCGGTGATCTGCGGACCGACCTCTCGGCTGATCAGCGCATTTTGCAGCGTCAGCTCCTCGGCATGGGCCATGGCGCGGGCGACCAGCGGGTCTTTGGCCAGATCCTGCTTGCGGGCCATGTCCGCCATCGTGATGCGATCGATCGCCTGATCGACCAGCAGCGGATACAGCACGTTGGCCGGCATCTTCTGATACTGCTCGGGCAGCTGGTGGCCGGCCTCGTTGATTTCGCTGAGGTGGATTTCCTCGCCGTTGACCCGGGCGACCACGGGATCGGTGGGCTTTGCCGGCGGGGCTGCGGCGGTCGCGGCCGGGGTGGCCGGCGGGGTTCCGGCGGGGGGCGTGGTCGCGGCGGGTCCCGGCGGCGCTGCTGCCGTCGTTGCCGATGAGGCAGGGTCCTGGACGGCCGCGGCCGCGGCCGGCGCCGGGGCCGGTGACGTGGGAGACGGCGGGGTGGCGGCACTTGTATCGGTAGCCGGCGGGGTTGCGGCCGGCGCCGTGGTCGCCGCTGCCGGCGAGGCGGGTGGGCTGCTGGCCGCGGTGGGGGCGGCTGAGCTGTCCGCCGACCCGGCCGGGGCCGGCGTCGCGGGCGTGGTTGGGGCGGGGGCGGCCGGCGCGGTCGCGGGAGCGGGCGAGCTCGGCGCCGGGGTTTGGGCACTGGCGCCGGCGGCGGCCAGCATCGTCAAAGTGACCGCCAGGGTGGTCGTCGCACGTCCAAGCCGCATGAGAGATCCTCGGTTTTAAAGCGGCGGGATACTGGCGGAATCGGGGTGTGTCTACAAGGTAAAGGGCTGCCCGGACGCCGGGCGCGTTGACCCCGGGCTGCCCGGGTCCTATCTGAACGACACGACCCGAGCGGCGCTCCGGGCCGGCCCCCAGGCCATGCGGGGTCGCCTGTGCGCCGCCGGCGCCTGTCCCGGAAGGCCGCACATGTTCGCCAGCATCGCCCGCTCCATTTTCGGCTCCAGCAACGACCGCTCGCTCAAGGCATATCAGCGGCGGGTGCCGCAGATCAATGCGCTGGAGCCGGCCATGCAGGCCCTGTCCGACGCCGAACTGCGCGGCAAGACCGGCGCCTTCCGGCAGCGCCTGGCGGCCGGCGAGACGCTGGACGATATCATGAACGAGGCCTTCGCCGTGGTGCGCGAGGCCGCCCGGCGTGCTATCGGGCTGCGCCATTTCGACGTGCAGCTGATCGGTGGCATGGTGCTGAACGACGGCAAGATCGCCGAGATGAAGACCGGTGAGGGCAAGACCCTGGTCGCCACCCTGCCGGTGTATCTGAACGCGCTGCCCGGCCGCGGCGTGCATGTGGTGACGGTCAATGACTATCTGGCGCGGCGCGACGCGGAGTGGATGGCGCAGATCTATGGCTTCCTCGGCCTGTCCACCGGGGTGATCGTGCACGGGCTCAGCGAGCTGGAGCGGCGCGACGCCTACGCCGCCGATATCACCTATGGCACCAACAACGAATTCGGCTTCGACTATCTGCGCGACAACATGAAATACCGGCTGGAAGACATGGTGCAGCGCGATTTCGCCTACGCCATCGTCGATGAGGTCGACAGCATTCTGATCGACGAGGCGCGTACGCCGCTGATCATCTCCGGCCCGGCGGAGGATTCGTCCGATCTGTACCGGACCGTGAACGCCGTGGTGCGCGCCTTGGTGACGGACGAGGCCGCCTACGACAAGGACGAGAAATTCCGCACGGTGACGCTGACCGAGGAAGGCTCGCAGAAGGTCGAGGACATGCTGCGCGAGGCCGGCATCATTTCCGAAGGCAATCTGTACGATATCTTCAACGTGTCGGTGATCCATCACGTGCAGCAGAGCCTGCGCGCCCACACGCTGTTCGCGCGCGACGTCGATTACATCGTGCGCGACGACAAGGTGACGATCATCGACGAGTTCACCGGCCGCATGATGGAGGGCCGGCGCTATTCCGAGGGCCTCCACCAGGCGCTGGAGGCCAAGGAGGCGGTCACCGTTCAGCCGGAAAACCAGACGCTCGCCTCGATCACCTTCCAGAATTATTTCCGTCTCTACCCCAAGCTGTCCGGCATGACCGGCACGGCGATGACCGAAGCCGACGAGTTCGCCGAGATCTACAAGCTCGAAGTGGTGGAAATCCCGACCAACGTGCCGGTCACCCGCAAGGACGAGGACGACGAGGTCTACCGCACCGGCGATGAGAAATACGAGGCGCTGGCCGGCCTGATCGAGGAAGCCCGCACCCGCGGTCAGCCGGTGCTGGTCGGCACCACCAGCATCGAGAAAAGCGAAAAGCTGAGCGACGTGCTGAAGCGCAAGAAAGTGCCGCACGCCGTGCTCAATGCCCGCTTCCATGAGCAGGAGGCGCTGATCGTGAGCCAGGCCGGCGCCCCGGGCGCGGTCACCATCGCCACCAACATGGCCGGCCGCGGCACCGACATCAAACTCGGCGGCAATCTCGACATGCGGTTGAAGCTGGAGCTCGCCGGGATCGAGGATCCCGCCGAGGCGGAGGCCAAGGCTGCCGCGATCCGGGCCGAGATCGACGCCAACCACATCGTGGTGAAACAGGCCGGCGGGCTGTTCGTGATTGGCACCGAACGCCATGAAAGCCGCCGTATCGACAACCAGCTGCGCGGGCGCTCGGGCCGCCAGGGCGACCCCGGCGCCTCGCGCTTCTTCCTGTCGCTCGATGACGATCTGATGCGCATCTTCGGCTCCGAGCGGATGGGCAGCATGCTCACCCGCCTCGGCCTGAAGGATGGCGAGGCGATCGTGCATCCCTGGATCAACAAGGCGCTGGAGAAGGCCCAGAAGAAGGTCGAGGCGCGCAACTTCGACACCCGCAAGAACGTGCTGAAATACGACGACGTGATGAACGACCAGCGGCGCGAGGTGTATGCGCAGCGCCGCGAGTTCATGAAGGCCGTCGACGTGTCGGAGATCGTCGCCGACATGCGCGCCGAACTGATCGACAGCATGGTGGCGGCGCGCATTCCGGAAAAGGCGTTTGCCGAGCAGTGGGAGTCGGCCGAGCTCGCGGAGGATCTGCGCCGCGTGCTGAACCTCGATCTGCCGATTGTCGAGTGGGCCGCGGAGGATGGCATCGACGAGCGGGGTATCCATGAGCGGGTCACGCGGGCGGCGGATTCGATGATGGCGGCGAAGGCGGCCAATTTCGGGCCGGACACGATGCGCTACATCGAGAAGAACTTCCTGCTCCAGCTGCTCGATCAGGTATGGAAAGAGCATCTGCTGGCGCTCGACCATCTGCGCCAGGGCATCGTGCTGCGCGCCTATGGGCAGAAAGACCCGCTGAACGAATACAAGACCGAGGCGTTCGCGATGTTCAACGCGATGCTGGCCGATCTGAAGGAGCGGGTGACGACCATGCTGGCGCGGGTGGAGTTGCAGCCCAATGCGCCGGCGCCCCAGGAATTCCAGCTCGGCACGCCGCAAAGCGAGATGGTGGAAAGCCACGCCGATCCGGCGATGGCGGCCGAACCGGCCTATGAAATGGCCGGCGGCGAGCCGGCGCGACTGACCAGTGGCGCCTCGCGCACCAACGCGGTCGACCCGAACGATCCGGCCACGTGGCAGAACAGCCCGCGTAACGCGCCCTGCCCGTGCGGGTCGGGCAAGAAGTTCAAGCACTGCCACGGGCGCGTGTAGGCGGGAGCGAGGGAGTAAGGCTGGGCGCTGCCCAGACCCGCAAACGGGCCACGCCCCTTGGAACCCCCAGACTTAAGGTTGGTCGATGAAGGGGGCCTATTCCGAGGTTGCAACCTCCGTGTCAGCACCCGGATTACCTCCTCGCTCACGCCTGCACCGGCTGTGTCGTCGCATGACCCGACGCCCGCCGCAGCAGGTAGATGGCGACCACCATCACCAGGATCAGCGCGCTCAGCACGCCCAGTTCCAGCATCGATGCATTGAACTGCTCGCGGATTTCCGGCGTCCAGTTCCCGGGGTGGGTGGCTTGTGACGAGCCCAGTGTGATCACCAGCACGCGTCGGATCGAGGCGATCAGTCCGACCACCAGGAAGGGTTCGCAGGTCAGCGTGCCCGACCGCACCGAGACCCGCACCGTGTGCAGGATTTCCAGCAGCATCAGCACGAACAGCAATTGGTCGATGGTGATAATGATGCTGTCAGCGGCACCGGCCGTGAGCGTGGCCGACCACAGGGAGATCCCGGCGCTGACCAGTGCGAGCAGAGCGGTCAGCGCCAGCAACGCGCCGAGAGCGAGGTAGAACGCGTGCTCCACCTGCAGGAATACCCGGATCGGCAATTCGTCGGGCGGCGGCTGTTCTGGCATCACATTGATCCGATTGGTTAGGGCATCGCCTTGCGCACCGCGTCGAACCCCATCAGGTCGCCGACCAGCGCCTCGAAATCACGCAGTGCGATCATGTTCGGCCCGTCCGACAACGCCTGATCGGGGTCGGGGTGGGTCTCGATGAACAGGCCGGCGACGCCGACCGCGACGGCCGCGCGGGCCAGCACCGGCACGAACTCGCGCTGCCCGCCCGATGTGCCGCCAAGCCCGCCGGGCTGCTGCACCGAATGGGTCGCATCGAAGATCACCGGGGCACCGAACCCGGCCATGATCGGCAGCGCGCGAAAATCCGACACCAGCGTGTTGTAGCCGAACGAGCTGCCGCGCTCGGTGGCCAGCACCTGGTCATTGCCCGCGCCGCACAGCTTGGCGATCACATGGCCCATGTCCCACGGCGCCAGGAACTGGCCTTTCTTGACGTTCACCACCCGGCCGGTCCGTGCCGCGGCCACCAGCAGGTCGGTCTGGCGGCACAGGAAGGCGGGGATCTGCAGCACGTCCACCGCCTCGGCGAGCACGGCGCATTGCTCGCGTTCATGCACATCGGTCAGGATCGGCAGGCCGAACCGCTCGCGCACCTCGGCGAAGATCTCCAACGCGGCGGCGAGCCCGATGCCGCGCGGACCGGACAGGCTGGTGCGGTTGGCCTTGTCGAACGAGCTTTTGAACACCAGGCCGATGCCCAGCCGTGTCGCCGTGGCGGCGAGCGACTCGGCGACTTCCAGCACCTGCGCGCGGCTTTCGATCTGGCAGGGTCCGGCGATCAGCGCCATCGGCAGTCGGTTGCCCAATCGCACGGTCCCCACCTGCACCACGGGCCGCGGCTGCAAGGGCCGCACATCGTCCATTGGTCGTCCCCCTCGTTCGTTACCGCCCCGCTATGATAGCAGACCGCGCGCTTGCGCGTCCAAACTCTCGACCCGGCCGCCCGCCTTTGGCAGGCTGGCGATGTCGCAACGAGGCACCTCCTATGTCCGTTCCCAGCCAGACGCCGCGCCGCCTATGGGTCGATATGACCACGGAGGATTTTCGCGCGCTGGACACCGCGCGCGCCATCGCGGTGCTGCCGGTCGCCGCGATCGAGCAGCACGGGCCGCATCTGCCGGTGTTCGTCGATGCCTGCATCGGGCAGGGGGTGGTCGACCGGGTGATGACGCTGCTGCCCGCCGATCTGCCGGTGACGTTCCTGCCGATGATGCCGGTGGGCAAATCCAACGAGCACATCGCCTTCCCAGGCACCCTCACCTTGTCCGCCGAGACGCTGATCCGGCTATGGACCGAGATCGGCGACAGTGTGGCCCGCGCCGGCATTCGCAAGTTGGTTCTGCTCAACAGTCATGGCGGCCAGCCGCAGATCATGGACATCGTCGCGCGCGACATGCGGGTGCGCCATCGCATGTTCGTGGTCACCTTGAGCTATTGGGGCGTCGGGCGTCCCGCCGGGCTGTTCCCGGCGGAGGAGCAGCGCCACGGGATCCACGCCGGCTCATCGGAAACCTCGCTGATGCTGCATTTGCGGCCGGATCTGGTGCGGGAAAGCGAACGTGCTGACTTCGTGCCATCCTCGGTGGCGCTGGAGCAGCGTTATAGGTATTTGCGGCCGGAAGGGGCCGGCGTCGGGTTTGGTTGGCAGACCCAGGACCTGAACGCGGCGGGGGCCTGCGGCAACGCGTTGGATGCCGACGCCGCGCGCGGCAAGATCATCCTCGATACGGTGGCCGAGCGGCTGGTGGAGCTGTTCCAGGAAATCGACGATTTTCCGCTGTCGGCGATCAAGGATTGAAGTGAGCGCGGCTGCACTTCGCCTGCCGCATGCTTTGGCGCTGGCCCAACTCGGGTTATAGACCGCCGCCATGAACGCGACCGAGCAGCCCGTCTCCCTGGTCACCGGCGCCACCGGCTTCGTCGGGTCCGCCGTCGCCCGCCTGTTGGCCGAACGCGGTCATCGCGTGCGGGTGCTGGTGCGCCCGGCCAGCGACCGCGGCAACCTCGAGGGGCTCGATGCCGAGCCGGTGGTGGGGGACCTCACCGACACCGCCTCGCTGCAGCGCGCGGTGGCGGGATGTCGATACCTGTTCCATGTGGCGGCGGATTATCGCATCTGGGTGCCGGACCCCGATGCCATGCTGCGCGCCAACGTCGCGGGCACGCGGGCGCTGATGCTGGCGGCTCAGGCGGCCGGCGTGGAGCGGATCGTGTATTGCAGCAGCGTGGCGGCCCTCGGGCTCAACAAGGACGGCACGCCGGCGGACGAGACCACGCCGGTCAGTGAGGCGAGCGTGGTCGGCATCTACAAAAAATCCAAATATCGCGCCGAACAGGCGGTGCTGGAGCTGGTGCGCGACAAAAATCTGCCCGCGGTGATCGTCAATCCGGCGGCTCCGATCGGGCCGCGCGACATCAAGCCGACGCCGACCGGGCGCATGATCGTGGACGCCGCCAGCGGCCGGATGCCGGCGTTCGTCGATACCGGACTTTGCGTCGTGCATGTCGATGACGTGGCCGAGGGGCATTGGCTGGCGCTGCGCCGCGGGCGGATCGGCGAGCGCTATATCCTGGGCGGCGACAACATGTCGCTGGCCGCCTTGCTGGCGATGGTGGCGCGCGAGGTCGGGCGGCGGCCGCCGCGGGTCCGTCTGCCGGTGGCGGCGTTGTGGCCGCTGGCGATGGGCTGCGAGGCGCTGGCCCGTGTCGCCGGGATCACGCCGCTGGTGACGCGCGACCATCTGCGGATGTCGCGCAAATTGATGTATTTTTCCTCCGGCAAGGCGGTGGCCGAGCTCGGCTATGCGCCACGGCCGGCCCGCCAGGCGGTGGCGGATGCCATCGCCTGGTTCGGCGCGCATGGGATGTTGCGGGCATGACCGTGCTGGCCACTGTCTCGCTGGTTGCCTGGCTGTATCTGGTGTTCGCGCATGGCTGGTTCTGGCGCACCGGGGTACAGCTGCGGCCTGCGCGGCATGGCAGATTGCCCGATGTGGCGGTGGTGATCCCGGCACGCGACGAGGCCGATGTGATCGGCCGCAGCCTCGCGAGCCTGCTGGCGCAGGATTATCCAGGTCGGCTCCGCGTGGTGCTGGTGGATGATGGCAGCAGCGATGCCACGGTGGCGGTCGCCGAAGCACTGGCCGACGCCGACGAGCGGCTGCTGGTGATCCAGGGCACCGCGCGACCGCACGGCTGGGCCGGCAAATTATGGGCGGTTCACCAGGGCATCGCGGCCACCGACGAGGCGCTGCTGCTGCTGACCGACGCCGACATCACGCACGACCCGCGCCACGTCGCGACCCTGGTGGCACAGGCCGAACGGCAGGGCCTCGATATGGTCAGCGAGATGGTCAAATTGAACTGCACCAGTCTTGCCGAGCGGGCGCTGATCCCGGCGTTCGTCTATCTGTTCGCGATGCTGTATCCGTTCGACTGGGTCTGCGATCCGCTGCGCGCGACCGCCGCTGCCGCCGGCGGCACGGTGCTGATCCGGCGCCGGGCCCTGCAGCGCATCGGCGGGATCGCCGCGATCGGGGGCGCCCTGATCGACGACGTGACCCTGGCACAGCGGGTCAAGCGCGGCGGGCGGATCTGGTTGGGGCACAGCCTGCTGGCGCGCTCGATCCGGCCGTATCCCAGCTTTGCCGACATCTGGCGCATGGTGGCGCGATCGGCCTATGTGCAACTGCGCCGCTCCCCACTGCTGCTGGTGCTGACCACCGTTGGCCTGGTCTGGCTGTTTCTGCTGCCGCCGGTGGCCGCCATTCTGTGGCAGTCGCGCATCGCGCTGGCCGCCTGGGTGTTGATGGCGGTGAGCTTTCTGCCCAGCCTGCGCCGCTTCGGCCTTACCCCGTTCTGGGCGCCCTTGCTGCCGGCCATCGCCGCCTTCTACATGGCGGCGACCGTCGGCGCGGCCGTGGCGCATCATCGTGGCCGCGGCGTGGTATGGAAAAACCGCGCCTACACGGAGCACAAGATTTGATCGAAACGGACGTGAGGCCGGCGGAAAACTCGGTCGAGGAGTGGTCCGGCAAGGATCGCGGCGACGAGAATTTTCCGGTCGGCTCGGCGCTGATCAGCGCGCGGCTGCGCCCGCATGTGCATGCGTTCTACGACTTCGCGCGCAACGCCGATGACATCGCCGATAGCCCCGATCTGGCGCCCGACGACAAGATCGCCCGGCTCGATATCATGCAGGCGGTGTTGCTCGGAGAGCGGACAACGGGCTCCCCCAGTGCCACCGGGCTGCGCGCCAGTCTGGCCGAGACCGGAGTCACCGCCAGACACAGCCTTGATCTGCTGGTGGCGTTCCGGCGCGACGCGCGGAAAACCCGCTACGCCGACTGGGACGAGCTGCTGGATTATTGCCGGTTTTCCGCCATGCCCGTGGGTCGCCACGTGCTGGCGCTGCACGGCGAGAGTGTGGCCACCTGGCCCGCGTCCGACGCCTTGTGCGCGGCCTTGCAGGTGTTGAACCATCTGCAGGATGGCCGGAAGGACCTGCTGGCCTTGGACCGCTGTTACCTGCCGCTCGATCTGCTGGCGCGCCACGGCGGTGGCGTCGAGGACCTGCGCGGGACGGCGGCCACGCCCGGCCTCAGCGGCGTGTTTGCAGACTTGCTCGACCAGTGCGATGCGCTGAACGCGACGGCGCGCGGGTTGCCACCCGGCGTGCGCGACCGGCGGCTGCGGCTGGAGACGGCGGTGATCGTCGGCCTGTCCCGCCGTCTGGCCGCGCGGCTGCGGCGCGGCGATCCGGTGGCGATACGGGTCAAACTGCGGAAGTCGGATGTGCTGCTCAGCCTGCTCGGTGCCCTCCGCCACTTGCAGGGCCGGCCATGACGGCAACACCCTTGGGTGCCGCTCGCGCCGATCTCGACGCGGTCGAGGCGGTGGTGCGCGCCGCCGGCACCAGCTTTTATCGCGGCATGGCGGTGCTGCCCCCCGATCGGCGGCTGGCGATGTACGCGATCTACGCCTTCTGCCGCATCGTCGACGACATCGCCGATGAACCCGAGGCATTCGACAGCAAGCTGGTCCGCCTGAACGGGTGGCGCGATCGCATTGCCGCCCTCTATCGCGGGGTCGCCGACGATCCCGTGACCCGCGTGCTGCTGCGCGCGATCGACCGGTTCGCCCTGCGGCAGGTCGATTTCGAGGCGGTGATCGACGGAATGCAGATGGATGCCGAGAGCTGCATCGTCGCCCCCGATCTGGCCCTGCTCGATCTCTATTGCGACCGTGTCGCCGCCGCGGTGGGACGCCTGTCGGTGCGCGCGTTCGGCGATGCTTCGCCGGACGCCGACCGCGTCGCCTGGCATCTCGGCCGCGCCTTGCAGCTCACCAACATCCTGCGCGACGTGCATGAGGATGCCGGTCGCAACCGGCTGTATCTGCCGCGCGAGCTGCTGGACCAGGCGGGCGTGCCGCTGGACCCGCATGCCGCCCTGGCCAGTCCCGCGCTCGGCGGCGTGTGCGCGCGCGTCGCCAGTGTGGCGCATGGGCATTTCCGCGACGCGCATGCGGCCATGGCGCGCTGCGACCGCCGTGCCATGCGCCCCGCCCGGCTGATGGGGGCCACCTACGCCGCGGTGCTCGCCCGCCTCGAGCGCCGTGGCTGGCAGCGTCTCGACCAGCCCGCGCGCCTGTCCAAAGGGCGAAAGATCTGGATCGCGCTGCGTTACGGTCTGCTGTGACGTCGGGTCATGTGCACATCGTCGGTGCTGGTCTCGCCGGCCTGTCGGCCGCGGTCGCGCTGGTCGAGGCCGGGCGCGCGGTGACGCTGTATGAGGCGGGACCCGCCGCAGGCGGTCGTTGCCGGTCCTATTTCGACCGCGCTTTGGGCTGCCGCATCGACAACGGCAACCACCTGCTGCTGTCCGGCAACGCGGCCGCGATGGATTATCTCGACACGATCGGCGCCCGCGACACGCTGGGGGGGCCGGCGCGCGCGATGTTCCCGTTCATCGATCTCGCCAGCGGCGAACGCTGGACTTTGCGACCCAGCGAGGGCCGGATTCCCTGGTGGGTGTTGTCGCGGGCGCGCCGCGTGCCCGGCACGTCATGGCTGGACTATGCCCAACTGGTGGCGCTGCGGCGGCCGGCGCCCGACGCCACGGTCGCCGCCGTGCTGCGGCCGGACAGCGCGCTGTATCGTCGGCTGCTCGAACCGCTCGCCATCGCCGCCTTGAACACCGCCCCCGAGATCGCCTTGGCTAGCCTGTTGGCCGCCGTCGTGCGGGAAACGCTGGAGCGGGGTGGTGCCGCCTGCGTGCCGTTGTTTCCCCGCGAGGGCCTGTCGGAAAGCTTCGTCGATCCCGCGCTGGTCTGGCTTGCGGCGCGTGGCGCCACGCTGCATAGCGGTCGCCGAATCGCCGCGATATCGGTCGAGCGCGAACGCGCGGTGGCGCTGCAGTCGGCCGATGGCCCGATCGTGCTTGGCTCGCAGGACGCCGTGATCCTCGCCGTACCGCCTTGGATCGCGCCCGAGCTGCTGCCCGGATTGTCCGCCCCGGACCGTTTCGAGGCTATTCTCAACGTGCATTTCCGGCTGAGCGTGCCGCCGGGTGAGGCGGGTTTTCTGGGCGTCGTCGGGGGCACCGCCGAGTGGATCTTCGTCAAGAACGACGTGGTTTCGGTCACCATCAGCGCCGCCAACCGGCTGGTGGATCTGCCCGCGGAGGTGATTTCCACACGGGTCTGGCAGGATGTCCGCGCATCGCTCGCACTTTCGGAACCAATGCCGCCGGTACGCGTCGTCAAAGAAAAGCGTGCCACGTTCGCAGCCACGGCGGCTCAGGAACGACGGCGGCCGGGGGTGCTGTGTGGTCTGGGCAATGTCGCTCTGGCGGGCGACTGGACCGCGACCGGGTTGCCCGCGACGATCGAAGGTGCGATCAGATCAGGGCGCGAATCGGCCAAGGCGCTTGCATAGTCGACTTATAGAATCGTGATCTTTACGTGACCGAACAGATCTGGACGATGCCTGGCGAGACCCTCTCCGCTCCTTCGGACGAAGCCCTCGAAGACGCCGTGAATCGCGCCAGCGCGTTCCTGCGCCGACAGCAGAATGATGACGGCCATTGGGTGTTCCCGCTCGAGGCGGATGCCACCATCCCCGCCGAATATGTGCTGCTCGAACATTTCCTCGATCGAATCGAGCCGGAGCTGGAACGCAAGATCGGCGTGTATCTGAGAGACATTCAGGCCGATCACGGCGGTTGGCCGCTGTTTCATGACGGTGCGTTCGACCTGTCGGCGAGTGTCAAAGCCTATTTCGCGCTGAAAATCCTGGGTGACGACCCGGACGCGCCGCACATGGTCCGTGCCCGCGCCGCCATCCTGGCCGCCGGCGGGGCCGAACGCAGCAATGTGTTCACCCGCGCCCAACTCGCGCTGTTCGAGGAAATCCCGTGGCGCGGCGTGCCGGTCATGCCGGTGCAGATCATGCTGCTGCCGCGCTGGTTTCCGTTCCACCTCGACAAGGTGTCCTACTGGTCGCGGACTGTCACGGCGCCGTTGCTGGTGCTGATGGCGTTGCGTCCGAAGGCCCGCAATCCCGGGCGCGTCACGGTGCGGGAGCTGTTCCAGACCCCGCCCGAGCAAGTGCGCGATTGGATCCGTGGCCCGTTCCGCTCTGGCTGGGGCCATTTCTTCCGCCATCTCGATCGCGTGCTGCGGGTGGTCGAGCCGCTATTCCCGCTGCGCAAACGCGCCATCGCGCGCGCCGTCGCGTTCGTCTCGGCGCGGCTGAACGGCGAGGATGGTGTCGGCGGGATCTACCCGGCCATGGCCAACACCGTGATGATGTTCGACACGCTGGGCTATGACCCTGCGCATCCGCATGCCGCCATCGCCTGGGCCAGCGTGCGCAAGCTGCTGGTGATCGAGGCGGATCGCGCCTACTGCCAACCCTGCCTGTCCCCGGTGTGGGACACCGGGCTCGCGGGCCACGCGATCGCCGAGGCGGACGGTGTGGACGCCGCGTCTGTCTCCGCCGCCAACCGTTGGCTGCGCGCCCGCCAGGTGACCGAGCATGTCGGCGACTGGGCTGCCGCCCGGCCTGGCATCACACCCGGCGGCTGGGCGTTCCAGTACGAAAATCCCGACTATCCCGATGTCGATGACACCGCGGTCGTAGCGATGCTGCTGCATCGTGAAATGGAAGTGAACGGGGTCGATCACGCGGACGCGATCGCGCGCGCGCGGGATTGGGTGATCGGCATGCAAAGCCGCGACGGCGGCTGGGGCGCGTTCGATGCCGACAACGACAAGCATTATCTCAACCATATCCCATTTGCCGACCACGGGGCGCTGCTCGACCCGCCGACCGCGGACGTCACGGCGCGTTGCGTGTCGTTTCTGTGCCAGATCGGGGCCGCCAGCAGCCACCCCGAGGGGGGGCAGGCGATCGCCCGCGGCGTGGCCTGGCTGCGTGCGAACCAGGAGCCGGACGGGAGCTGGTTCGGCCGCTGGGGCACCAACTATATCTATGGCACATGGTCCGTGCTGTGTGCGCTGAACGCCGCCGGCATCGGCGCCGACGATCCAGTGGTGCGCAACGCCGTCGCCTTCCTGCAGGACACCCAGCGGGACGACGGCGGCTGGGGCGAGGACAACGAGACCTATGCGGCGGCGGTGCCGGGTCGCTATCACCGCAGCAACCCGAGCCAGACCGGGTGGGCGCTGCTTGGTCTGATGGCGGCCGGCCAGACGGACAGCCAAGCGGTGGCGCGCGGCATCGCCTGGCTCGCCCGGGTGCAGACCAGTGATGGCGGCTGGGCGGAAACGCCGTACACGGCGGTTGGCTTCCCGCGCGTGTTCTACCTGCGCTACCACGGCTACAAGCTGTTTTTCCCGTTGCTGGCCATGGCGCGGTACCGCAACCTCCGCCGGGCGAACAGCCCCACCGTCATTTGGGGGTTCTGAGCCACCACGCCGTTGCCATATGATGCGTGGCGTGCTTGGCGCGTGAGGCCGGTGTGATAGGGTAATCAATTTTGCTCGGGGATACCCTGATCAGCTTTGATGGTTTACACAAGTTGCGACGCTGACCGGTTGCCAGGCTGATCGGTTGCCAGGCTACTCCGGCCTGTGACCGCGGAGCCGAATTGGATCAGATCATTGGTGGCAAGGTGGCCGTGACGTCCGCCCGGGAGGCGCGAAAGGTGCACAGATGCCCGTTGCCGTGAGGCAGGGCATTGTCGTGGGGCTGGCCGCGGAGGCGCGTATCGCCGCAGTGCTGGGCGATGTCGCGACGGGTGGTGGCCTGCCGGCGGGCGCTGAAGCTGCTGCCGAGCGCCTAGTGGCACGAGGGGCGGAGGGACTGATCAGCTTCGGACTGGCCGGCGGTTTGAAACCCGGTTTGCGCGCGGGCGAGATCGTGGTGCCCGCCGCAGTGCTCGAAGCCGGCACCCGTCATGCCACCGATCCTGCGATCTCGCGCCGGCTCGGCGGTGTGACGGCGGACCTGATGATCGCCGGGCACGTCGTCATCGCCGACGCGGAGATCAAGCGGCGCTTGTTTGAAAGCACAGGTGCGGTGGCGATCGATCTCGAGAGCGGGGCCGTTGCCCGGGTCGCCGCCCGTCATCGGCTGCCATTCGCGGTGCTGCGTGCGATCTGCGACCCGGCTGAGCGAACCCTCCCGCCGGCTGCCCTCGGCGCGCTGAGCCATGACGGGGCCATCCGTGGACTGCGCGTACTGAGCTCGGTGATCCTGCATCCGTGGCAATTGCGATCTTTGATCATGCTGGGCCGTGATGCCGCGACCGCCCGAGGTGCCTTGATCGCCGCTGCCGGGTTCGCTGTGTGATGTCGCCCTGCCGTCATCGGCGGCGGATCATCAATCATGCACTGTCATGCGGGATATCGGACGATGCGACACTGCGGAGCCGAGGCGGAAGAGGCTGATGAGTTTGGACGTGCCCCATCACGAGGTGCTGGCCAAGGCGGTGGAAAAGCCGGACCATGCGGCGCGCATCGACGGTGACGAGTTCGCGCTGTTGCTGCCGGGCACCGATGAACGCGGCACGGCCTCGGTGATCGAAAACATCGAACAGCTGATCGCCCTGAACAATCAATTCTACTCGGCAACCACGCTCAGCCTGTCGATGGGGCCGCGACGAGCCAGCCCGGCGAACGGCTGGAAGCCGCCGTGCAACGCGCGGACGCGATGATGTACCGGGCGAAACAGGCTTACTACGCGGGCGACGCGAGCCGCAGGGCGCCGTAACGTCAGATAGGAAGGCAGGATCTTCTTTTTCTGAAGAAAAAGAAGCAAAAAGACTTCTATCCATGAAGGGCGATTTTGTTACAGCAAACCCTTAATGGATAAAAGTTCTTTGGTTCTGTCTTTCAAGAAAGAACACTTCTTGTCCTGCCGGTCCGCTGTCAGACTCCCGCCCCGGCGCGGCCGATCATGCCGAGCAGTTCACGGCGGGTTTCCGCGTTGTCGCGAAACACGCCCAGCATGCGGCTGGTCACCATCGAGACCCCGCTTTTATGCACCCCGCGGGTAGACATGCATTGATGTTCCGCCTCGATCACCACCGCCACGCCGCGCGGTTTCAGCACGTCGTTGATGGTGTTGGCGATCTGCGCGGTCAGTTTTTCCTGGATTTGCAGCCGCTTGGAATAGGCGTCTACCACGCGCGCCAGCTTGCTGATGCCGACCACGCGCCGGCTCGGCAGATAGGCCACATGCGCGCAGCCGATGATCGGCACCATGTGATGCTCGCAATAGCTCTCCAGGCGGATATCGCGCAGCAGCACGATTTCGTCGTAGCCGTCGGTTTCCTCGAACGTGCGCTCCAGCAACGCCACGGGATCCACCTCGTAGCCGGCAAAGAACTCGCCATAGGAGCGGATGACGCGGCCCGGCGTGGCGCGCAGGCCTTCGCGATCCGGGTCATCGCCGGCAAAGCGCAGCAGCGTTCGGATGGCGTCTTCCGCCTGTTCCGGGGTCGGTCGGCCGGCGCGTTCCGGCAGGTTCTGTTGATCGGGTGTCAGGCGGGACGGAGGGGCAACGATGTTCACCGTGGGCATTCCTCAAGGGCTGACCCGCGCGATGCTCCGGAAAGAGCCGGCGGGCTTTGGCGGTCGCGTGACATCAGCGACCGAGGCCGGATATGGGCGCATGTCGGCAACCCACAAGTCAGCTCATGTGTGCCCTCTGGCGCACCAGGCCGCGCATGGGTTTGGCTAGTGGACCAGGCTGGGGAGCATCTCGTGTTGCACGATCGCCGCCAGCGCCAGCTCGCGATCCTCGGTGACCGCCATCGGCGTGCCGTCGGCGGCGTGGATGGCGAACACCCGGGCGCCATTGACCGTCACTGGCTTGACGTAGGCGATCTGTGCCACGCCCAGGCGGCCCAGCTCGTCGGTCGAGATGCTGTGAATATCGAAAACCATGATCGGACTCCCAAAAAACGGACGTGTCAGCCAGCCGGTTCGGACTTGCCCACCACCAGCTGGCCGCTCGTTGCGGCATTGTTGCCGGCCGCCGAACCATTGCTGGCCGCGTGCGGACGGGTGATCTGGATCGTTTTGACCCGGACTTCCGGCAGCGGCCGCGCCAGATCGATATGCAGCAGGCCGTTATCCAGCCAGGCGCCGCGTACCTCGATCCCCTCCGCCATCACGAAGGCGCGTTGGAATTGTCGGGCTGCGATCCCGCGATGCAGAAACACGCGACCTTGTGTGTCGTCAGTCTGACGCCCACGGATCACCAATTGGTTGTCTTCCTGGGTGATCTGAAGATCGTCCATGGTGAAACCGGCGACCGCCAGCGTGATGCGCAGGGCGGTGGGGGCAGTCTGCTCGATGTTATACGGCGGGTATCCGTCCGACGACGTCTTGGCGGCGCGTTCGAGCATCTGTTCGAGATGGTCGAAGCCAAGAAACAACGGGGACGCGAACATCCGGGTGGTCATCAGGCCTCCTCCTGCGAGCGAAGCGATCCCGGGCCCCACGATTGGCAACCCGGTAATGCCTATTTTGGAAGCAGTTGCGCCGGTTGCAAGAGGTGACATCTGCCGGACGCGGCGTGTCGCCGATTGATCAAGCGTGGCGAGATCGCTACATCGCTGCAATGTCCTCAGCCCCCGCTCCCGACCCCGTCCCAGAGGCGGCCACGCTGCCCATTCTGATGGCGCCGCACCCGATTCTGAAGGCGCGCACCCGGCTGGTGAAGCCGGCGGACGCCGATGATGTGCGTGCTCTGCTGCCGCGCATGTTCGCGACCATGTATGCCGCACCCGGAATCGGGTTGGCCGCCCCGCAGGTCGGCGTGGGGCTGCGGTTGGCCGTGGTGGATCTGATGCCGGACGACAGCCGCGCGCCGATCGTGCTGGTCAATCCCGAGATCATCGCCAGCAGTGACGAGCAGGCGACGCGCGAGGAGGGCTGTCTGTCCTTGCCCGGGCAATATGCCGACGTCACCCGGCCGGCGCGGGTCCGCGTGCGGTATCACGATGAGGCGGGGGTGCGCCATGAGATCGAGGCGGACGGTCTGCTGGCCGCCTGCCTGCAGCACGAAATCGATCATCTCGATGGCGTGCTGTTCGTTGATCATCTGTCGATTCTCAAGCGCAACATGCTGATGCGCAAGCTAGCCAAGGATCTGCGCGCCAAGGATCTGGGTCTGAAGGGCAAGTAGCCATGCGGCTCGCCTTCATGGGGACGCCGGATTTCGCGGTGCCCGCGCTGCGGGCCTTACAGGCCGCCGGACACCAGATCGTCGCCGTGTATAGCCAGCCCCCCAGACCGGCCGGGCGCGGCCAGTCCGTGCGGCCCAGCCCGGTGCAGGCGGCGGCCGAGGCGCTCGGCCTGCCGGTTCGCGCGCCGCTGCGGCTGAAGCGTGACGCGGATGCGCAGGCGGCGTTCGCCGCGCTGGACCTCGATATCGCGGTGGTCGCCGCCTATGGCCTGATCCTGCCCGAGGCAATGCTGGCCGCACCCCGTCGGGGCTGCCTCAACATCCACGCCAGCCTGCTGCCGCGCTGGCGTGGTGCCGCCCCGATCCAGGCGGCCATCCTGGCGGGCGATGCCGAGACCGGCGTCACCATCATGCAGATGGATGCCGGGCTCGATACCGGCGCCATGCTGCTGCGGGAGGCGACGCCGATCGGCCCGCTGACCACGGCGTCCGAGCTGCATGACCGACTGGCCGCGATCGGCGCGCGACTGGTGGTGTCAGCCATCGACCATGCTCCTGTCCCGGTGCCGCAACCAGCGCAGGGCGCCACCTATGCCGCGAAGCTGAGCCGGGAGGACGGTAAGCTCGACTGGACCCGTCCCGCCGCGGAGCTCGATCGCCGCATTCGCGCGCTCAACCCATGGCCCGGAACATTTACGATGCTCGACGGCGCGGTGATGAAGATCCTTCGCGCCGAACTGGTCGCGGCACCGGGCGCCCCGCCTGGCACGGTGTTGGACGATCACTTGACCATCGCCACCGGGGCGGGGGCCCTGCGCATCACCCGGCTGCAGGCGCCGGGGCGGACGGCGATGGAGGTCGACGCGTTTCTGCGCGGGCGGCCCATCGCCCGTGGGACCGTGGCGACATGACGACAGGCGTCCGATAGATGCCGCGCTATGCCCTGAAACTCGAATATGACGGCACCGGCTTCGTCGGCTGGCAGCGACAGGATAATGGCATATCCATTCAGGAGGTGCTGGAGAATGCCGCCGCCAAACTCACGGGCGGCGCACCGGTCGCCAGCATCGTAGCCGGCCGCACCGATGCCGGCGTCCACGCGCAGGGGCAGGTCGCCAATATCGACCTCGACCGCGACCTCGCGCCGGTGACGCTGCGGGAGGCGCTGAACTTCCATATGAAGCCGCGACGCGTGGTGGTCCTCGAGGCCGCCCTCGTGGCGCCCGACTGGAACGCCCGGTTCGCCGCCATCGGGCGCGCTTATCGCTATCGGGTGCTCAATCGCCGGGCACGGGCGGCGCTGCTGGCCGACCAGGTCTGGCACGTCCAGAAACCGCTGGATGCCGCTGCCATGCATCAGGCGGCGCAGGGGCTGGTGGGGCGGCATGACTTCACGTCGTTTCGCGCCGCAGCCTGCCAGGCCCGCACGCCGTGGCGCACGGTCGATCGGATCGTGGTGACGCGCGACCAGGACATCATCGAAATGGCGATCGAGGCGCGCAGTTTCCTCCACCATATGGTGCGCAACATCATGGGTACCTTGAAGCTGGTCGGCGAAGGTCGCTGGCCGCCCGAGCGCGTCGCCGAGATTTTGGCGGCACGGGATCGCAGTGCGGCCGGCCCCACTGCGCCGTCCGCGGGGCTTGCGCTGGTCGCGGTGACCTACCCGATAAACCCGTTTTCGGGCTGACCGGCAGCCGCCTCTTGCCCCCGCGCCGCCATGGATGCAACCTCCGATCAAATCGGAGGATATCGCTACCATGGCCAAAAAGACAGCCGAGGAGCTGCGTAGCTACCGCTGGTATGGGGTCGCCGACCTGCGCAGCTTCGGCCATCGCAGTCGCACCAAGCAGATGGGCTATGCCCAGCAGGATTGGCAGGGCAAGCCGGTCATCGGGATTCTCAATACCTGGTCGGACATCAATCCCTGCCACCAGCATTTCCGCATCCGGGCGGAGGAGGTCAAGCGCGGGGTGTGGCAGGCTGGCGGTTTCCCCCTGGAGATTCCGGCCCTGGCGCTGCCGGAAAACTTCATGAAGCCGACCACCATGCTGTATCGCAATCTGTTGGCGATGGAAGTGGAGGAGATCGCGCGCTCCATGCCGGTCGATGGCCTGGTGCTGATGGGCGGCTGCGACAAGACCACGCCGGCCATGGTGATGGGCGCCCTGTCGATGAACCTGCCCTGCATCTTCATGCCGGCGGGGCCGATGCTGAGCGGCTACTGGCAGGGGCATACGCTCGGCTCCGGCTCCGATAGCTGGAAGTTCTGGGACGAGCTGCGCGCTGGCAACATCAGTGAGCAGGACTGGCAGGGCGTGGAAGACGGCATCGCCCGGAGCTGGGGCACCTGCATGACCATGGGCACCGCCAGCACCATGACCTCGGCGACCGAGGCGCTGGGCCTTGCTTTGCCGGGCTCCTCGTCGATCCCCGCCGCCGACAGCAACCACGCCCGCATGGCGACCAGCTGCGGCCGGCGCATCGTCGAGATGGTGTGGAACGACATGACTCCGTCGAGCTTCCTCACCCAGGCGAGTTTCGAGAATGCGGTGAAGGTCGCGATCGCCGTCGGCGGCTCGACCAACTCGATTATTCATCTGACCGCCATGGCGCGGCGTCTCGGCCTGTCGATCGATCCCGACCGGTTCGATGCCTTGTCCCGCGCGACCCCGCTGCTGGCCAACATCCGTCCCTCCGGCAGCAAATATCTGATGCAGGATTTCTATTATGCCGGTGGCCTGCGCGCGCTGATGGAGCGGATGGGCGATCTGCTCGATCGCTCGGTGCTGACCGTGTCCGGTCAGACCCTCGGCGAGGGCATCGCGGGCGCCAAGGTGCTCAATGACGATGTGATCCGCCCGCTGGATAATCCGTTGCAGGCCGAGGGGGGCGTCGCCGTGCTGCGCGGCAACTTGTGCCCGGACGGCGCGGTCATCAAGCACAGCGCCGCCGATCCCAGGTTGCTCAAGCACACTGGTCCCGCGGTCGTGTTCGACGACTATGCCGACATGGCCAAACGGCTCGATGATCCCGACCTCGATGTTACGCCGGACAGCGTGCTGGTGCTGCGCAACGCGGGCCCGATCGGCGGGCCGGGCATGCCGGAATGGGGCATGCTGCCGCTGCCGAAGAAGATCCTGAAGCAGGGCGTGCGCGATATGGTGCGGATCAGCGATGCCCGCATGTCCGGCACCAGCTATGGCACCTGCGTGCTGCATGTCGCCCCTGAAAGTGCGGTGGGCGGGCCGCTCGCCTTGGTGCGCAGCGGCGACCTGATCACCCTCGATGTCGCCGCCCGCAGCCTGACGCTCGAGGTGAGCGACACGGAACTGGCAACGCGCCGGGCCGCCTGGACGCCGCCGCCACCGCATTACGTGCGCGGCTTCGGCCTGCTGCACACACGGGAAGTGACCCAGGCGAACGAGGGCTGCGATTATCGCGTGCTGGAGGGCACCGCGCCGACCAAGGAGCCGGAAATTCACTGACCGCGTGAAACGGCACTAATTCTTCGCAAAGCCGTCATATATTGGCTGTCATATCGGTCTCTCATCCTGGGATACGCGATGATGCGAACGCGGCTCGCCGTGGCTGTCTTTGCCGTGTGGCTGCCGGTGGCCTGTGCCGCTCAGCCAACCATGAGCGACGGGGACACCGAGCCACACCAGTTGGCCGGGATGCTGGCGGCTCACAACGCGGCGCGGGCGCAGGTGGGTGTGCCGCCGCTGCGCTGGTCGAGCGCTCTGGCTGCCTCCGCCCAGACCTGGGCGGATACGTTGTGCGCCGCCGCCGGCTGCGTGATGGCGCACAGCGACACCCCGTCGCTTGGCGAAAACCTGTCATGGGCGCGGGCGATCCGGCTGCGCCCCGCCGAGGCCGTGGCGCTATGGATCGACGAGCGGCAATTCTATGACCGCGCGCGCAACCAATGCGCGTCGGGCGAGGCGTGCGGCCACTACACCCAGGTCGTCTGGCGCGACACCACCGAGGTCGGCTGCGCCCGCGCCGCCAGCGGCGCCGACGAAATCTGGGTGTGCCAGTATGCGCCGCCTGGCAATTACGTGGGCGAACGACCCTTCTAACGCGGTTGTTTGAATAAGGTCGGATGGCAAGTTCTTCTTTTTCTCAAGAAAAAGAAGCCAAAAGACTTTTATCCGTGGAGCAAGAGGGGTTGCAGCTGCAAACCCTCAACGGACACAAGTTCTTTGGTTCTTTCTTTCAAGAAAGAACAAATATTTCTTTTACCTTCGCATCGCGAAACACCTTGGAAACAGTGTCTAGGCCAGCAGCTTGGTATCGAGATGGATCTCGACACCGGCCAGCGCCTGCGAGACCGGGCAGCTCTGCTTGGCGGCCTGCGCGTGGCTGTCGAAGCTCGCGGCGTCGAGGCCCGGCACCGTGCCCTCGGTGTGCAGGTCGATGCGCGAGATCGCGAAGCCTTCGCCCTTCGGCCCGAAATGCACGTCCGCCTTGGTATGGATGCGAGTTGGCGGGGAGCCCGCTTTGGTCAACATGAAGGCGAGCTGCATCGAGAAGCAGCCGGCATGCGCGGCCCCCAGCAATTCCTCGGGATTGGTGCCCTTGCCGTGCTCCATGCGCGAGCGGAAGTCGAACGGCCCGTCGAGCATGCCGCTTTCCAGCCGCATATGCCCCTCGCCGTGCGGGCCATCGCCCAACCATTCCGCGTCCGCGTGTCGTGCGACCATTGCTCGCTCCTGCTGCTCAAGCGGCGGTCAACTCGCCGCCTGCCTGATCGAACGAGGCCGGGAGGGGAAAGTTCGAGACCTCCACCTCAGCGGAGCAACGGCGCGCAAAACAGGCCGATCACGCAGAGCAGCCCGAGGCTCCAGACCACCGAGCGCAATGTCGCCAGGCCCTTGAGGTAGATCGCGGTGTAGATCACCCGCAGGACGATGAACGCCACGGCCAGCCCGTTCACCAGCGATGGCGGGGCATGGCCGATGGTGGCGATGATGACGCCCGCGGCAAATGGCGCGAACGCCTCGAAATGGTTCTGGTGCGCGGCGATCGCCCGCTTGCGCCAGCCATCCTGTCGGTCCGCCCATTGGCGAGGGGCGCCATTCTCATACTGGCTGGCGCCCCCCTTGGCGAACCCGACCGTGACGTAGGGCAGCAGGACGGCGACCAGAATCATCCAGAAAGCAAGAGTCATGTCGGGGGCTCCGTTTTTGGGCTAACGCCGTGCCTGAAAGAAAGATCGCAGGAGGTCCGCGGCTTCGGTTTCGCGCACGCCGCCCACCACCTCCGGGCGATGGATGGCCCCTGGTGCTTCGAATACCCGCGCGCCGTGCTCCACGCCGCCGCCCTTCGGGTCGTAGGCGCCGAACACCACACGGCGCACCCGGAACAGCCCGATCGCCGCGGCACACATCGCACAGGGCTCCAGCGTCACCACCAGCTCGCAGCCGGGCAGTCGGGGCGAGCCCAGCCGTGCCGCGGCCGCGCGCAGCACCAGCAGCTCGGCATGGGCGGCCGCGTCGCAATCGGCCTCGGTACGGTTGCCGGCGCGCGCCAGCACGGTCCCGTCGGGGCCCAGCAGCACAGCGCCCACCGGCACCTCGCCGCGCGCCGCCGCCTGCCGCGCCTCGTCGAGCGCCATCGCCATCGCGTCCCCGTGCTTCGTCTGCATGCTTGGCTGCATGCCCGATTATCCCGCCTTTGTCTTGCCTTCCCGGGGTGCCCGGGACTAGCAAGCGCCATGCACACCGCCACCCCCCGCCCGGTCATCGGCGTCACCCTCGATAGCGAGCAGCCCGGCGGCTACTCGAAATTTCCCTGGTATGCGCTGCGCGCCAATTATGCCGACGCGATCGCCGCGAGCGGCGGTCTGCCGATGGCGCTGCCGCATTCGCCCGAGCTGACCGACGCCTATCTCGACCGGATCGACGCGCTGGTGGTGACCGGGGGGGCGTTCGACGTCGATCCCGCTTTGTATGGCGATGCCGGGCGGCATGACAGCGTCAGCCTCAAGCCGACCCGGACCCAGGCGGAGCTGGCGTTGATCCGAGGGGCACTCGATCTCGGTCTGCCGGTGCTCGGCATCTGCGGCGGCCAGCAGCTGCTGGCGGTGGCGCTGGGCGGCAGCCTGATCCAGCATATTCCCGATGAAGTGCCGAACGCGCTCGCCCATGAGCAGCCCAACCCGCGCGACCAGCCCGGTCATGCGGTGCAGGTGACACCGGGCACCCTGCTGCATCGCATCGTCGGCAGCACCACGATGCGGGTCAACTCGTCGCACCACCAGGCGGTGCGTGACCCGGGCCCGCATGCCGTGGTGGACGCCATCGCGCCGGACGGCGTGATAGAGGGGCTGGAGGACCCGCGGCATCATTTCTGCCTCGGTGTGCAATGGCATCCGGAATTCCATATCGACCCTGGTGATCGCCGCATTTTCGACGCCCTGATCGCCGCGTGCGCGGCGTGAGCCCTGATCGCCGCGTGCGCGGCGTGAGCGAGAGTGCCGATGGCGGCGAGCGCGGTGAACGCATCGCCAAGTGGCTGGCCCGCGCGGGGGTCGCCAGCCGGCGGGACGCCGAGCGGCTGCTGACCGAGGGACGGGTCAAGCTGAACAATGCGGTGGTCGCCCATCCCGCCACCTTCATCACCCCGGGCGATCTCGTGGTGGTCGACGGCAAGCTGGTCGACAGCCCCGAGCGCAGCCGTGTCTGGCGCTATCACAAGCCGGTCGGCCTGGTGACCACGCACAAGGACCCGCAGGACCGGCCGACGGTGTTTCAGAAACTGCCGCCGGGATTGCCACGGGTGGTCAGCGTCGGCCGGCTCGATCTGAACAGCGAGGGGCTGCTGCTGCTGACCAATGACGGCGCTGTGGCGCGCCGGCTGGAGCTGCCGTCGAACGGCTGGATCCGTCGCTATCGGGTGCGCGCGTTCGGGCACGTGACGCCGGAGGCGCTGGCGGCTTTGGCCAAGGGGGTGACCATCGAGGGCACCCGCTATGGCGCGATCGAGGCCGGACTGGACAGCCGCAAGGGCGATAATTGCTGGATCAGTGTCGGCCTGCGCGAGGGCCGCAACCGCGAGATCCGCCGGGTGATGGCGCATCTCGGTCTGCAGGTGACGCGGCTGATCCGGGTGGCCTACGGGCCGTTCCAGCTGGGCAATCTCGGCCGCGGCCAGGCCGACGAGATCGCGCCGAAAGTGCTGCGCGAGCAAATGCCGGGGGTGTGACGGGTGCGGATCGTCGCCGGCCGGTGGCGCGGTCGCGCGTTGGTGGCCCCGCGCGGCGAGGCGACGCGGCCGACCGCGGACCGGGTGCGCCAGGCCTTGTTCGACCGGCTGCTGCATGCGCCATGGGGCGGGCGCGCGCTGCTGGAGGGTGCGAGCGTGCTCGACGCGTTCGCCGGCACCGGGGCGCTGGGGTTGGAGGCGCTGTCGCGCGGGGCTGCGCAGGCGGTGTTCATTGAGCCGGACCGGGCGGCGCTGTCCGCACTTCGGGCCAATATCGCGGCCTGCCAGGCCGAGACGCAGACCCATGTGATCGCTGGCGACGCCACCCGGCCGCCGGCTGGGCGGGCCTGCGGGCTGGTGTTTCTCGATCCGCCCTATCGCCAGGGGCTGGTGGCGCGGGCGTTGCTGGGGTTGCGCGTCGCCGGGTGGCTGGCGCCGGGCGCGCTGCTGGTGATCGAGACGGCGGCGGATGAGGCGGCGCCGGAGCTGGGCGGGCTGCTGGCCACCGCCCTTCATGGTGCTGCGCGGATCAGCGTGTTTCAGGATTGATCAGCGGCGGCCGAACAATTTCTCGATCTCGGCCTTGGAAAGTTTGAGGAAGGTCGGGCGGCCGTGGCTGCAGGTGGCAGCCCTGGGGGTCGCTTCCATCTGGCGTAACAACGCGTCCATCTCCGGGCCCGCGAGCCTGCGGCCGGCGCGGATGCTGCCGTGGCAGGCCATGCGGGCGATCACCGCGTCCAGCCGTGTGGCGAGCGCCAGGCTTTCATCCATCTCGGCGAACTCGTCGGCGAGGTCGCGCAGCAGCGGGCCGGGGTCGGGGGCGCCGAGGGCGGCGGGCATCGCGCGCACCAGCACCGCCCCCGCGCCGAACGCCTCGATCTCCAGCCCGAGGCTGGCGAGCTCCGCTGCGCGGGCGAGCAGGCGGGCGGTGTCGGCCTGGGGCAGGTCGACCACGCCCGGCAGCAGCAGCGGCTGGCTGCGCACGCCGCCTTCGAGCAGCTGGTCGCGCAACGCCTCATGGGTCAGTCGCTCATGGGCCGCGTGCTGGTCGACCAGCACCAGGCTGCCGTCGGCGGCGACGGCGATGATGTAGGTGTCCAGCACCTGGGCGACCGG